>Ga0126342_10010044_pt1 | contig 16941 bp, 19 predicted proteins | sample Cyp1metagenome_FD_92528 | JGI IMG/M metagenome (GOLD analysis project Ga0126342, IMG submission 92528) | Coral microbial communities from Lord Howe Island, Old Settlement Bay, Australia - Cyphastrea 1 metagenome | ecosystem: Host-associated > Invertebrates > Cnidaria > Coral ... | reverse complement strand
TATTGATCCATAGCCATCTGGTTATGACTAACATAGTCATGGAAAATCACCTTTTTTAATAGGTAAACCATCTATTTCTATGGGTAAACCAACATTTTTTGTCAACTCATCTTCCACCAGCCTCGAATCTGCCGTGCCTTTTTTTCAACGTGCCCTGGATCGCCAGGCCACGCCCGGTGCTTCTCCCGGAAGAGCGCGGAGCAGAGCGGTGGCAGCTCCACGGAGACTTCGATGCGACCCAGTTCTTCCTGGACAGGAAAACCATCCGAAAACCATCGGAAAATCGTTATTTAACCAACAAACATGGCGGTTTTTCATTAAAAAAAATGGGGATTGACTACGGCGACTACGGGATTTCACTTCAACATGAAATCTGAGTTTCTGAGTTCACTATGAAAAAATGCTGGTTTTTGCTATCAACATGTGGATTTCACCATGCAAAATGGTGATTTGGGCATCTGGGAGTTGACCGTAGGTGAAACCATAAAGACAGGGACAACACTGATGAACAATGTGGATTTCACCACCTAAGATGTGGATTCTAAGCAAGCAATCAGCCAGCCAAACAACCAACTGAGCAAACTGCACAACCAACCAACAAAGCAACCTCACAACCAGGTAAACAGCCACCAAAATTGCCAAGGTGCCCTACCTCAAAATAACTAGAGTGGAAAAACAAAAAATTGCATTCGGTAGGAACATCATCTCTTCTCTTCAATTTCTTTGGTTTTTTCGATTAGGATATGCCAGCATCCTGACAAACATCGAAATGTAGCGCCATGAGAAACTGGGCTGTGACTCCCTAAGCCACAAAGAGACACCAAGAAAAGGTCCAACACTCAGCCAGGAATTGTCATCAAATTCCACAATAGGAAAACATGCCGCTCTGCCCACTGAAAGAAACAGTTATTTTTGCCGTCAATTGTTTTCACTGGGGGGTCAGATTTCACAGCTACATGTGCACCCTTAAACTGTCAGACTTCAAAACATGATTATGCACCAACCAAAAACAGTCCAAAACCTTGGTCCATGAAGTGAGATGTTTCTGCTGTTTTTGACCCATGAAACTCATTATCTCGCTTCCCTTACCCTTCCCTGATCCGGACTCATAATGTGGAGTGTTTTTTCCAGCATGGAAATGGTGTCCTTCGACACGCCATCAATTTCCCATCTGAACATTATCTGTTGGCTAAAACAAATCCCACAGGTGGGTGAAATCACCATTTATTTAATTTACTGTATTTGGAGCTTTCCCAGTCGCCGGGGAAACACCCCCAACATCCCAATCCAGTCGTCATGGACCATGACGACAGCCAGGCCACCAACTCCCCACGCACGCCACACAGCACACTGGAGCGACCCAGGCGTAGGGATGCCGAGCCAAGGGCCGATCCTTGGAGAAAAGAATGGCATGAAAACCACCCCAAATCCAGCAGTTTGTGCAATATGAACCGTTATGAACCAACGAAATTTGTGGATTTATGGTGATTTCTGGTCATTTAACCAACTAAAATTGATTTTAGAAAATGGGATGTCAATGTTGAGCAAAATGTCGGATCAAACCAACCAAAACTATGAGTTTCTTACTTATAAAACCAAGAATGGGGTGATTGGGCAATTGGAAAAGGATTTTGTGAAAATCCCCGAAATATGCTGATACTGTCACAAAGATATTATGAATATTTTGGTTCGTGGCACAGGCACATACATACAAATATGTTCAGACCGGATAGGCGTTCAATGTTTGGGCCCAAACAAGCCAGCACATGGATTGCACCATTTTGAAACCCTACCATGATGTGAGAATAGGTCAAACAACAATGCCTAGAGAATAGTTCACTTCTTTTTATGGGTATTACGTGACTTACCCATTTAGCTTTGGCGGTAAAAGAATGTGACCCAAGCACACATTGGCGGTGAATCACTCAACAAATCAAGCTTTCCTAGTGGATGAAGAACCTGCCATGAATAACCTGGTAGTGAGTCCTGGATCAACAAAAGTTTATCCAGGGGTCTAATCGCTGAAAGCAAAAGCTCCTGCTTCTATGATTCTATGTCAATGGGGAAGCTGGTGGATTTGAGATCACTCCCCACCCGACTTTGGACTTAGCAATTGTGGCCCACTCACATTTGTTTCCAGTTCAGAACATCACCGTACTAAGCAAAAGAAGTAATCACATTGCGATGACAATTCTAAATGCATAAAATTCATCCATATGTCAAAACTTAACACTTCAAGTCTCAGGTAGTGTATTTTTTGGTTATTCAGTCAAACCCTCCAAAGGCGACCAGGTAACTCCCTCAATGATGGTTCAACCATGATAAATGATGTGGGTTTGTCTGAAAGGAGACCCCAAATTCCAGTGGATGATGATTTTCCCCATTAAATTGACTGGAGTCTGGAGGCATATCCAATTTTCAGACAATTTCATGGAAATTTTCCCCATCCCCTCTGGTAAATTAACATAGTTATGAAAAATCACCATGTACAGTAAAAGAAAAGGTAAACCAAATATAAATCACAAGTTTTCCATAGCTATGTTAGTCTACCAGACGGTAAACACCACATCTGCTGACACTTCACCAACTTCACCAAGTCACCCAGGGCGTGCCGCTGCAACTCTGCTGATCTCTGCTGTCGCAGGCCGCGGCCATCGGGCCGGAGCCCGTCCGCGAGGAAGTGGCGATAGAAATCCTCGCGCGCCGGAAGGCACGGGTCCGCAGGGAAAACAACACAACCCATTGACTATATATACACTTAAATTATTTTGTTTACATTCAAATGTTTACCTGCCTATCTTTCGATCAATCCATCTAGTCCGTCTTTCGATCTATCCATCTATGCATCTATCCATCCATCCATCCATCCATCCATGCATCCATCCATCTATCAACTTATCTATGATCTATCTATGATCTATCTATGATCTATCTATGACCGATCTATGACCTACCTACCTACCTACCTACCTACCTACATACTTCCCTACCTACCTACTTACCTACCTACCTAGCTGTCTGTCTGTCTGTCTGTCTGTCTGTCTGTCTGTCTGTCTGTCTGTCTGTCTGTCTGTCTGTCTGTCTCTCTCTCTCTCTCTCTATCTATCTATCTATCAATCTATCTATCTATCTATCTATCTATCTATCTATCTATCTATCTACTTTTATATGGGTTAACATATATATATATATATACTGGAAAATCGAAGATCGGCCAGAGTTTTTGCGTTTGCCTGAAAATGGTTGGAAAAACACCAAAACAACATGAGTGATGAAAAACCACAAGTGTCCAAGTTGTTTGATAGTTTTCACTGTGGATGACGTAGCTAAATATAACCAAAATTATGAATCATGTGGAAAAGGCAACCATGTCAGTTTTTTTAAGCCCTGACAGTGCAGCGGGTGGACACAAAAAAAATGATATTCTGTTCAAAATGATAGAAGGGAACATGTCCAAAAAAACACAATTGTTGAAGGGAAAAAATGGTTTCAAATTTCAAGATTTCCAGTTGTGCGCTGCCATGTTCACCAAACGCAACAGGAAACAACCATTCAATGGGATGGTCTTCAATTCCAGTTTTGTCCAATCCAAACGCATGATTGTTTCCAAAAAAAATTGGTGCCAACACAATCCTTGGCTGGTTGGATTCATTCAATATCCTGTGTTCACGGCCAGACCTCTGGATTGAAGCGCTGCAGAAGGTCTGCATCCATGGCGCTGGATACTATGCACTATGTCAACATTTCAGGACCAAGAACACATTTTCCGCCAACATTGCACCAGCCGGCAAAGGCAAAAACAATTCTAATGATCATGCAATGTACATAAATAGTTGAAAGGTCCAAGGTCTGTCCCATGCTGGAGAAAAAAATTTGGTACATGCATTTCTGGGCCTCCAAACGCCATGTAGAGCCCGATACCACAACTAGGATATTTTCCCTGGAACAAACAAATGGCGAACGCAACCCGAAAACCAATGCCGCTTACGGCCAACATGCAAATTCCATTATGCATGCATGCATGCATGCATGTATGTTTGTATCTATCTATGTATCTATGTATCTATGTATCTATGTATCTACGTATCTACGTATCTATGTATCTATGTCTGTATGTGGGGATGGGTCAAAACCTTGCACCCCTGGTGAACCTCAAAATAGTTGGTAAATGGATGTTCATCACCCTAAAAATGGTACTTGTCGGTATTGATCCATAGCCATGTATGTGTGTATGTTTGTATCTCTGTCTCTGTCTCTGTCGCTGTCTCTGTCTCTGTCTCTGTCTCTGTCTCTGTCTCTGTCTCTGTCTGTGTGTATGTATGTATGCATGCATGGATGGACAGATGGATGAATTGATGGATGAATTGATGGATGCATGTATGCATTGGTTTGGTTTGGTTTGGTATGGTATGGCATGGTATAGTATGATACGGTATGTAATGTATGTAATGTATGTAATGTATGTAATGTATGTAATGTATGTAAAGTAATGCATCTAATGTATCGAATATATCTAATGTATGTAACGCACGTAATGTTTGCACAATGTATGTAGTGAATGTAATGTATGTAATGTATGTAATGTACATATTGCATGTATTGTATGTATTGTATTCAATGCGTGTTACATGTATGTACTGTATGTAGGGTATGTAATGTAACATAACGTGGCGTAGCGTAGCATAACGTAACGTAATGTAATGTTTGTTTTTGTGTGTATGTATGCATGCATGTATGTTGTATGTGTGGTTCACTGATGTATGTGTGGTTTATTTGTGTATCTATCTATCTATCTATCTATCTATCTATCTGTCTGTCTGTCTGTCTGTCTGTCTGTCTGTCTGTCTGTCTATCCATCCATCCATCCATCCATCCATCCATCTATTTTTTGTTTGTATGTATGTATGTACGTACGTACGTATGTATGTATGTATTTATGTATGTATGCATGTATGTCTGTATGTATCTATGTATCTATGTATCTATGTATCTATGTGTCTATGTATCTATGTATCTATGTATGTAGGTATGTATGTATGTATGGATGGAAAATGTGCATTTATTGATTCAAATTTACATATATACATATATTTACTGTATGTATATATATACATATACATATACATCATATAGATATATACATATATGTATATATATATATATGTGTGTGTGGACCGTCTGAACAGACGTAAAGCTTCGTTGGCGGCTCATGTTTATATATTATACATTTCATTAAAGCAGGGGATCACCGGGGTCCCGGGGGGGTCGGTGATCAACGAAGACACCTCCCCGGGACCCGTGTAAGCGTACCTGCTGGGCTTTGGTGGTGCACCTGGGCGCATTTAAGTCGCAGGTGATGACCACCATAGCCCATCTATATTTTTTGTCATATATATATATCAACTCAAGCACGGTCAGTTGTTTTGCAATCCCTCTGGATCTGTCACAGTTTGGAGGTTGCTTTGTACAACCGACATTCATCCCTGCTGCAGCTCGATGGGCGGGAAGACGAAGTAGATGGGCTGGGAAGCTTGAGCGTAAACAACACCGAAGCAGTCGTGGATGAAAAGGTCATCAACTCAAGCACGGTCAGTTGTTTTGCAATCCCTCTGGATCTGTCACAGTTTGGAGGTTGCTTTGTACAACCGACATTCATCCCAGTTCTTCCATTGACAAACATCCACCTTTGCTGACACGTACTGTCATTTTTCGGGCTGCAGCAGGTTGTTCCACATCCTTTGGGGAACATTGGCTTTTTGGAAACCTGCAGCACGTACAAGTAGTTGAGGAAGAAACGAAGCAAAAAGAAGGACCTTTTCCTTTGCAGAGACTGAAACCTTCTGGAGGTAAAGTACAGCCATACTTTCTTGCAAGTATATGCTCATTGTCTTTGCATTCAGCCACCTTCTTCTGCGCATCACTAAGTCACTTTGCTCAGTTGTTGAAATCAGCCAGGTCGCACCCCCTGAGCGCAAGGAGCCTAGATCTAGAGGCTTCAACTGCAGTGTCTTGGTTGTCGGTAGCTGAAGGGCAAGGAGTATCTGCTTCAGTCTATTGCGTAGTGTTTGGCCACTTCCGTGCCAAAGTTTTTCCTCAGGTTTCAAACAACCAAAAGCCATATCAACCACACCCAGAAGATCAGGTATGTCCAATTTTGCCACCTGATGCCTCGCGGCTGTCAGCCGAGTTTTCGGCTCAGGTATAGACACCAGAGCAAAATTGACTGAGAACTGCACATCCCTGGGCAATGACAGCTGTGAACGAAAAGCAGCAAGAAACTCTCCAGCTCTGAGAAGCGCGCCCCACATCAGGGCCAGTGCTCCGGCTACTTTGTCCCAGCCCCAAAAAATTGCCACAGAAATGCACCCCAACAAGACCTGAAAAGGCATGGCCACGTGGTGAGCCGAAGGCTCTTGTTTCACCCAGCTAAATGCGTAGTCCCATGCCACCTGAAGCATGCGTCGCAGTAAAGGCTTCTTTGCTACTACCAGGTTAATTGTCTCCAAATAGTGGTTGTATGGTCTCCCAGCAGGGTAAAGGGCCCTCCCAAAACGCACTAAAACCATGTTGATCTCTTCGATGCATTCATGGTGTCTTGACAGCATGAGATCAAAGTCGATCTCGTTCTCGACAAGCCACGCACTAAAAACAGCCTGGTCCAAGAAGCACCAACAAAAGTCTTGCCCAGTTTGCAGCCCAACGTCGCATGGGCGGAAAACAAGCTATCTCAAAAAGCTCCTCCATGCTTGCAGTAACTTCTCTCCTGCAGGTTTTCGAAGCTCAACCTCTCTGGTTGGGTCGTCCGCGACATTGAGGCGAGTTGGCACAAAAGGGACTGTGAGGTAAATGCCAGCAGCTGTCACGTAGGAGCATATCTTTCGCAAGACAGCGCCTAGACCTCTGGAGGAAGTTCTCCCTTTAGACACAGCTCCCCTGACAACTAAGGAGTCAGTAAGTGCCACAACTCTGGTATGAGAAGCCTCTTTGGCTAAGTGCACCACCAACCTCAAAATGGAGGACAACTCCAGAATGTTGATATGAGACAGCTTCTTGAACTTCCAGGAGAACAGAGTCTGCCACTCCTCCGTGAGAGCGACTTGGTTCACCAAAAGGTTCTCTAGGCCTTTTGTCTCGTTTGTTTGATCCTCCTCCAAAAGTTCCTGCCTCGCAAGCATGGCTAGGCATATTGTACGCGCCAGCTCAAGGGAGAGGCTTGGCGTATAGGTGGCTGACGCCTTTGTGTAGACGCCCTGCACTACAACATGTTTCTTCGTGCATTTGCACCTCCTAGCCAGTCTGCGGAGCGGAGCATGAACTGACAAAAACTTAAAAGGCTTCATATGGACAGACCCAAAACGACACGAGTCTGTCCGGCACATGTCTGAGGCCTCATCTTCCTTCAGGGCTATGTAGCTAGGCAAAGCTCTCATCCTGGAAGAAAAAGTGGTTTCCAGAATGCCCGGGACTTCGTTCACGAGGCCAGTGTGCATCACCTGAAAACTTCTCTGCGCCAAAAGAGTGCCCAAGGCGGTTGCCTCATCTGTGGGGTCAAAACCAAACGGTTCCTCCAAGCTCCTCAGCTGTGGTCTTCTCATTATTGAGAACGTTGTGCAAGGCGGCTCCAACATGAAACCCTTGAGCAGTTTGGCGGAGCAGAGATGGGTAAGCCACCTCACAACGTGCAAAAAACGCATGTCGTACTCCTCGCTCTCGGACAGGTCTATGCATGGCCCCACTGAAAAACCCCAAGACTCCACCAAACGAGTAATTCCAGACGCACCAGAAAAAACTTCAATGAAGTCAAACCTGAAGGCAAGCGGACGCCTCACGGGCTCTTCATGCGCATGCTCCTCCGTCTCCTCACTCAAGCCCAAGCGGTGCAACAGGATCTCTCTCTGAGACCTGAAGCGTGTGTATGACCCTTTTGATCTGCATGCCTTCCACAAAACTTCAACTGCTTCGCTGCCCGGCTGACACCTGACAACCGCTCCTGTTGAAGAAGAAGCATCTGTCGCATACAGCCAACCATGGTAAGGTGCTGACAGCTCTGTAACTGCTAAAGGCATCAGAGTTGCTAACAACACCATCTCATCTTTCACGCTCCTGGTAAGCCGCATGACCCTTGGTTTCATGGAGTCAACCTGGGAGGAGTCTACGAAGGTGAAAGCATGGCAGAGGATCGACATGAGTGGTCTGCGGTACATGAGCATCGATACCCAAGCTCCCAGCAAACATAGATGCAGTGCATCAGTGGTGAAACCCAATGCACATACTTGGAGGGTGACAAAGGAAAGCGCCAACTTCTTCTTCAGTGGCACACCCAAAGTCACCAAGCCCAACCTCCTTGCCCTTGATGAAGCATTCAGCTGCGCTCCAATTACTTTTGCCTCCTCCTCACCAACGACATCCTTGTCTGGGCTCCCCAGCAGGTTGTGTTCCTCATATTTTTTCCTGGCTTTGGAAAGAAGCTTTTCAGAGAGAGATGCCCCTGGGGCTTTCCCTTCCTGCTCCACTGAAACGCAAAAGTAGTCATCAATGCAAAGGCCTTGGGCAACTTGGCTGGAGCGCAGAGGGGACTGAGACTGCAGCCTGGTGTCCTCCTCCAAAAGCCCTGCGTCCTTCAACAGCTGTGTGTGGCCCTCTGTGGCCAAATCGACCCCAGCATGGTCACCCTGAAAAACACTGCCAAAAGCAATCCAGCACTTTTCGAAGGATTGTCTCCTCCGTCTGTTGTCCAGCCCTTCACCACCTAGCAAGTCACCATCTCTGAGACGGTCGTATCTCCGTCTCCTCATCAGCTCCAACAACTGTGGCCAAACCTGTGTATCCTGAAGCCATTCAGTAGGTAGGCCTGGCTCAACGGTGTTGCAGAGTGCGCGGGCTCTGGTGACCCACAGCTGGTGGTAAAAGTCCCTTCTGTCTGTTGCGCAGATGGACAAGGTCTGGGTGAAGGGGTCAATGACCAGGTCCTGCAGATCTGGTCCTGCAGGAAGCCATCTTGAAGGGCCTACAACCCGAGCTTCTATGCTGTTGCGTCCTCTGCGATCGCCTATCTGCCGATCACATGCTGGGTTCTTCAGGGCGTTGAAAACTCTCACCAACTCCCCAGGCCTATCCTCAAAAGATTGGTCAAAGTGGGCCACAAGGAGACCATGCGTGTCCCACAGTTGTGCCAGTTTGAGGATCTCTTCCGGCTGGTCACGGATGATGGGGCAGTTAGTTGGCATCCTCTGTAACTGGATGACCCTGGCGTCTCGGTATACCATCACGAGCTCATCACCCAAAAATTCGGTGATATTCCAAGCCCCTCTCCCATGAATGCTAAGGCGCGTTGCATCCAGGTCACGGTAGGGCTCAAGCTCTGGCATTGCTGTGTTGTCCACCTGTAGCTCCTCAGAAACGCCAGGGAAAGTCCTGGTGTAGGGGTTTGATGCAACGCCATTTGCTGTCACGAAGTCGGACAGCTCCGCAAGCCGTGCAGTCAATTCAGGAAACCTCCTCCCAGCCTGTACAATAGGAAAACTGAGATTTGGATCATCCGACTTCACCAAGGCCTTGAGGTGCTTGATCAAAGCACTGTGCTGCTTGTTCAGGCCTCTCTGCAATTTCTCTCTCTCGACAAAAACTCCTCCACTATGCCAAAAGTTGAGAGCCATGACCATGACAAAAACAACCTTGTCCAGCAGGTGAGGCTTAGGGAGACTTGCATGAAGAGAGGTGGCAGGCGTCCCATTGAAGAGGTCCCAGGACGGAACAGGAATGGGGAAGAAAGTCGGTGCAGGAGACAACCTCTCTGGTTTCTTCCTGGAGGTTCTGATTGCAAAAACAAGGAAAGCAGCAAAGGAGCACCTAGTTTTGAGCACTCCAGAAACCAAACGAGCACACCACTTCGGATATGATAGAGTGGCCTCCAGAACCTCTTTACCAGGCCTTTCTGTACTTGAAAATAAATTCTCATGCACGTCCTGCTCTCGTGGAGCTAGGACCCTCCTTCTTCGTTCTGCTTTGGCTTCCTGGGGAAGCGTGGCTTCCGCTTGGGGCTCGCACTCTCCCTCTCTTCCTCCGGATCTCCACTGGCGCCAGTTGGTTTCTTGCCTCCCTTCAGCTCTCCCTTCTTCGTCAGCAGCACATCTACCTCTTTGATGTAGGCCAGCGTCGTTGCCGCCAGTGTTGGGGGCACCAAGTTGGCAAAAGGTTTCCCCACTGCTGACACTGCTTGAGGCCGGCCCTGAAACATCACTGAAGGTGGCTCCTCCAAGAGAGTGAGGTGATAAGCTATCCTCCAATCCCCATCCGTGGATACTTGCTCCAGGGCCAAAGCCAGGAGAGCCAAAAACTCCTGACAAGTCCGGTGATCGCCCTGAGCTGCAGCGTCGATCGCATGGCCCAGCACCCACATAGTCATCCCCACCTCCCTCGCATTCTTGAAATTCCCAAAACGCTCCAAGTAGTTGCACATGCTCATCTGAGTTCCAAAAAAATCTTCTTCTTTCTGTGGGACTACTTTGGCAGGGAACATCTTGCGATGCATCTGTTGGTGCAGCTGCATGAAAAAGGTGGAGGACTGGCTTGCTAGGTCTGCCTGAAGCTTTTGCCTTCTCTGTAGGCCTTTTGTAGACGCTCCAAGGGATCCAGGTACGTTTCCATGCAAATCGGTCATAGCTCCTGCAATATGTGCTACAAGTGCTGTGACTGCTGCAGATTGCTGGGTCAACGCAGCCAGCATTGTGTCCTGGCTGGGAGGCTCCGCATTCATCAGGACGTCTAAAGGCTCGTCCTGATTTGCCCCTTGCCCCAACGTAGAAGAACCCAATCCTGCATGTAGTGCCTTGGTCCTGGGCGGGGGCCCCAATGCCTTTGCTAATGCCCCCAGGGTCGTTGCTTTCGGTGGAGAAAGTGAGCTGGATAGGGCAGGCATCTTTGGTCCGGAAAGAAGACCTCCAGGCGCTTGCACGGGCGCAGCTCTTGCAGCATCTTCGCCCAGTAGGTGCTGGTGAAGGGCCCGTTGCGACTCCATCAGCGACGCCATCTGTGTTGTGAGGGACTGCACCTGTTCTGCCAGGGCGGCGGTGGTCTGCTTCCTTCCGCCAACATTTGCCTTCTTTGCCACAGCGGCAGCACTTTTCTTTGCTGCGGCTCCTGGTATCTGCTCGTCTCGAGCGCTGTAAAAATTTGCCCTGGCAGCAGCTGTCTCAGCCCAAGCCATAACTTCTCCCAGGGCATTCTCAAGGTTTGGCAAAGCGTTTGGGTAGCTGGCGTGGAACGAGAGGATATTCTCAGTGGAGTCAGTGACAGGGTCATACTCTCTCAGGCTGCTAATGATCCCGTCTGAGAGATCGACGCACAGCGTGGAGACTACAAAGCCCGTCCTCTGCACCATGCCGTCGTCATCCTCCTCCAAAAGCTCCAAACCTAGCACGGTCGAAGGCCCAATATGACGGCATCATCATCTGCTGTTTGACCGGCAGCCAACGCCTCGCCAGAGAAGGTGTTCTCGGGCAGAGCTAAGAGGATACCTCCTTGTCGTACTGCGATGGGCACTGCAAAAAACTGCCGATCCTCTGAAGTCGCATCCGCCGCCAAGCTCAGCACCAACGTAGAAGGGTCGCCTGCTGTAGCAAGCTTTATTGTTGACTTCTCCATTGTATCTGCTTTGGGAGCGAAAGGCCCGCCCCGGCGCAGATGATGTGCAGCTCTGTCAAGGATGCAACTGGCACCAGGATGCTATCTGCTCCTTCCCACAAAGCCTTGATGCAATCAGACTTGCGAGTCGACCTCACAGGCAAACCTCCAAGAGCTCCTCGGAAAACAATCCAGTGTGACGGACTTAGACCCTTCAGGCTGTGTGTATCCTGAAAAGTTGTGCACGTCTCCAAGGCAATGCGTATCCAGAAACCAGTCTCAAAAGCTGCTTCAGCTCTTTGCAGAGGACTAAACTTGCCAGGCTTGAGGTTCTTCTCGGCCAAGTTCTTGCACACCAGAGGCAAGGCAGGTGGCCCGTCCTCGGCAGCAAACTCACAAGGAGGTGTCACAGGGACCCAATCCGAAAATGCCTCCCCATCAATCACCTCCCAGACTTCCGCTGCCTGCGTGGTGGGATGGCGTCTGCCTTCTGCCAGACGCAAAACTTCTCTCTCCAAAAAACTCACTCGCTCCTTCAACAAACGGTTTTCTTCCTCCAAACTTTCCCTACTCATGCACAAGGTATCCAGCCACTCTGGATCTTCTTGTAGATTTGGCACCTGAAGAATGGGGGTCAGAAGGTGGATGGAAAGGTGCTGGAGCAGAGGAAGATGAAGGGGTCGGTCGAGGACCTTCTGGCTGGGGGGCGACAAGTCCAAATCCAACGCCCAGTCTCGGAAGAGACAAGAGGACCCAAAATCCAAGAAAAAGTCCCAGGCAAAGTCCAATGCCAATCCCAGCCAGAAGTGAGGCGAGAGAGTTGCCAGAGCAATGGGCAGGGCAAGCAAAAATCCAAGGAAGGGAGGAGGCAGACTCAAGGATCCGGGGAACCTGAAGAATCCAGTCCATGAAGCTTGAGCGTAAACAACACCGAAGCAGTCGTGGATGAAAAGGTCATATCTCTCTCTCTCTCTCTATCTTGTCTAATTGCACGTTTTGGGATTCAGTTCCCGACGGATCACTACAATGATCCAGTTCTTATCGAAACAGTCGGCCTTCCGATTTTCCAATGTCCCGCTGCTCCTGTTGTCTATGTGGCCCTCGGGCAAGCTCACTCCTGCTGAAGAGATGTCGCTCCGAACCACCAGAAACCTTCTTTTATCGCTGATCCTCAAACTTTGCAACATGACAAGGTGCTCAGCTAAAAAAATGCCAAGCTCTGCAAAACATGGCTGACTTCAGCTGAAAAGATCCTTTCCAGAGGATCGGACCCCACTCAACTCGTCCAAACCAATGCAGGATTCAGCATACAAACAAAAACAAAATCAGAATGATGTGTGTTTGCGCCGCATCAATGAAAGATACCTCAGACAAGAAATCCTGACATCAAACAATCGACTGATCACTGCCGGCAGCATGAACACGGTGTAAAGTCCCTGACAGTTGGCCCAAGTGGTCCTGCAGGTGACCCAAAAACAAACCATTCAGTTCCAGAACATCCAAGCTCATCCCAAACCAGATTCCAGTCACTTACAAGAATAACGAACAGCTGGACAGCTTACTGCACCGCCGCGCTCATTGACTCCCCACAGCTACCGAATTGTCTACACGGCTATGGTGGTTCAATTTCCCACTCACCTCGGAATCTTCGCCATCTCCACCATACTAGCTCATAGTGTCATAGAGATTTTCTTCCAGTGTCCTGTCTACTTCCTTCTTGACGTCGCACCAGAACTCCTCAATCTCTATAATCCCCCTCAACCACCTTCCTCCGGTAATCCAGAGGGTAGCAGCTGTCAGGCGGGTGTTCCGTACAGCAATGATCTGGTCCTCCACCATCTGCTTGAGTCTTACAAGCCTTTGTAGTTCAAGTTCATCGAGCCGTGCGTGAAAAGACTAATCTCGTCGAGGACGTTCCGGCACAGATTCCGGTCGCACACCATCCGCTATCTGATAAATATGGATTTGCGATGATTCGATCATGATCCCTTCCAAGATACTTGGACAAAAGAGTCTTGTGGACGTACATCCACGAAACATCTCACAACCACACTGATACGAACTATCACAATCCAATTTCATTCAGATCAGATTGGTACACAACTGCACTGCAATCCAACGTGGTCCCATGTAGTCCAGCCCAGTCCAATGCAATCCAAGACAAACGAATGCAATCCAATGCAGTCCAATGCAAAACAAAACAAAAACAGCATTGCTGGACTCCAAAAGAAACACATTTCACATTGCCAAAATGAACAAATCCCAGCTCAATCATGACAAATATCCCAGATTCATCGGCTGCGAAGCAATCTTCTTTTCACCAAACCGTGCGACAGCCCACCTAGCTATAGAGCTAATCCACGTACTATTTCTCTCTGGCTGTATATATACGATTACGTCTCTCACTGTAGGCTTTTCACTCAGGAAGTAGCCGGAGGATAGCGGACAGGACATCTCGCAGCTCATTTTCGACATGGTGGCTGTACTCATCAATGAATTGTTCCTGCTCTGTGGGTCCTTGGACCTAATTTGGGTAAGAACACCACATGGTCTCCGGTACTCTGCAACAGTTGCTTATGGACCGCTAAGCACTGCTTGACAGCGCCACGAGGCGCTGCAGGTCTGCTAAGCGCGACGCAGCTTCAGACGTTGACCGAGAGCCCATGGCGGGTAAAGTCGAAGCCCACTGACTGCCCGACATTCCCAATATCCCCTAAATCAAAGTCACAAACAAATTTCCTGAGCAAAAGAAGTCTCATCAACTCCACTAGGAAGGTTTTCCAGAACCTTTCACTATATACAGCTTCACATACACAGCTGAAATTTTCTGGAATCTCTCATTGAAGCGACATTCAGCGCAAATCCGATTCCTGACATGACAGTCAACTGTGGCAGTCCGGCAGGCAAACCGAAATTAACTACCAAGAAACCTATCAAAACGTTTCGCAACCACAGCTTCGGGACATGCAGAGACCCGGAAACAGATCAAATGAGCAGCAAACTGATGCATAACAACTGCACCAATCCAAAAACTAAAGAAAAAGTGACGACTCACTCTCTCTCTCTCTCTCTCTCTTTCACTGCAAAGATATGCAAGCCAGAGATACCTATCTCCACAACCTCTCGTGACAGCTTGCCCAAGCAAGACTCTTACTCTTACTCTTTTCCTTCGACCGCATGGCAGACAGTCATCCTTCTGACCATCGCCCCTTTCAAAAAACTCAAGATTTTCATCCCACTCACTTGAGGACGCCGCCTATGGGCCTATACAAACCGCTGCACTTCACCTCGAAATCGGTAAAGCCACCGCCCTTCGGTGTCAAACTCGCAGTTGTGGATTGGCCCAGTCTACCGAAATTCGTCGGGCTTGTATTTGCAGAACACACCCTGTTCCATCTTCCTCATATAGCCCAACGGGGAGAATTCAATCTGGATTGCCAGATAGTCTTTCGGGTGTGTCTCACCTTTGCTCCCCTCCGGTGACCAATCCATGAACAAGTGGGCTCTTTCAACGGCTTTCAGCATGGTGCGGCGAAGTCCAAACCTCTTTGAATATTCATCTGGGATCACTTCCTTGCCTGCGTTCAAGTCATGATATTGCTTCGGTGACAGTGCCACCCATAAGAAGAGCGTCTTCATTCTTGACACATCATCCGTGGTCTCCACCTTGGCCACCTTGTGGCAGGCTCAGGAACTTCCATCTTTGCTACAGCGAAAGGATGGGGTGAGATGATCACAACCAGAGATACAAATCGTTTGAGAGCTTTCTGAGCCGAGATTGGAAGTAACAGAACTAAAATCGCGTATTGGGCTCAAGACACAAACAACAGAAATAACAGGAAATGAAATCCAGATCAAACCACTTCTCAAAACGAAACGAAGCACCAAAACACATGCTGCCAAACATGCACAGTTCAGCAAATGCAAAAATAAACAGATTTCTGTTGCAAAAGAAAGTCACATGAAATGCTACCGTCTAGACCAGCCCGCTAGATCGTTCACCTGAGGACGTCTCCTCCTAGGCAACTCTAACGCCTGCCTCCAGTCACGGCCAGGACAAGAGTCTGCCAATGAGCCCTATCACCTTCATTAACAATGGCAGAATCCACTGGCGGCAGAATCCACTGCCAATCAACCTACGTCACACCCTAGCGTCCGTCAAGCGTCCAAGTCACACAGGCTATCACAGTCCGTCGGATAGTCCCTGTCCTGACTCCCATAATCAAAACACTCTTACCTAGCCAAAACCCTCGCTCAAACTTCAAGAAAATTATCTTATTTGGTTCACCTCAAACCCTATAACGCGTTCGCGCATCTACGCATAAAAAAAGAACAGTTTCAAAAACCCAGATGCAAAAACAACCGACATCCTAATAAAACATGAAACGACTTCCGTTCGAAAATTCTGCAACATCACTGAGCTCTGAAAAAATGACAGGACGGATGAACTCCTTTTTTCAACATGAATCGGGGAGCCAGCGATCCGTTGACCGTTTCGCGTCAAAGGAGTTTTTCCTTCACGCCTGGAGGTGGGATGGGTGTGGGGGGTCAAAACCTCCAGGCGATGTCCACCCACCCTCCCTTGAAATGAAAAGTCGTGGAATAAATAAACATGATTCGGCGCTTGCACGAAAACATGTGATCTCAGAAAAACAAAACAGGTTTGAAAATTCCACTTCAGGAACAAAAAACAGTTTTAGTTTCCAACGTTGTTTTGCCTCTCTCTCTTCAAACTCACCGTTTGCTTAACAGTCACACAAGACAGGAAACAAACGCAACGAGACCGACCGCGTAAAGAGGATTGCGAAGGTGAGACACAAGAGAGGTAAACAACAGAGACACGAACGGAAGAGAGGGATATGAGGTCGGCAGCTCCCTGCTAATGAACCAGTTTAAGATAAAGGCGTATCACTAAAGTGGGTCGCTGCTTGTCTTATTTTGGTTCACCTCAAACCCTCTAACGCGTTCGCGCATCCACGCACAAAAAAACAGTTTCAAAAACTACCAACATGTAAAAACAACCGACATCCAAATAAAACATGAAACAACTTCCGTTCGAAAATTCTGCAACATCAAAAATGACAGGACGGATGAACTCCTTTTTTCAACATGAATCGAGGAGCCAGCAATCCGTTGACCGTTTCGCGTCAAAGGAATTTTTCCTTCACGCCTGCCACCCCTTTCTGCAACTGCAGCTTCCGTAAAACTTTGCACCGCTAAGTTGTGCCTTGAAAACCAAAACAAAACCTATCGCGATCAAAGTTACCCAAAGGCTTTTCCACAAATAAACAAACGTGAGTCAAACTTTCCGTGCTCTCT
>Ga0126342_10010043_pt1 | contig 16942 bp, 21 predicted proteins | sample Cyp1metagenome_FD_92528 | JGI IMG/M metagenome (GOLD analysis project Ga0126342, IMG submission 92528) | Coral microbial communities from Lord Howe Island, Old Settlement Bay, Australia - Cyphastrea 1 metagenome | ecosystem: Host-associated > Invertebrates > Cnidaria > Coral ... | reverse complement strand
GTAGGTATGTAGGTATGTAGGTATGTAGGTATGTAGGTATGTAGGTATGTAGGTATGTAGGTATGTAGGTATGTAGGTATGTAGGTATGTAGGTATGTAGGTATGTAGGTATGTAGGTACGTAGGTACGTAGGTACGTAGGTACGTAGGTACGTAGGTACGTATGTACGTATGTACGTACGTACGTCGTACGTACACACGCACGCACGCACGCACGCACGTACGTACGTACGTAGGTATGTATGTATGTATGTAGGTAGGTAAGTATGTATGTATGTATGTATGTAGGTAAGTATGTATGTATGTATGTATGTATGTATGTATGTATGTATGTTTGTATGTATGTATCTATCTAACGTTATGTATGTAATATTATGTATGCAATGTTATGTTATGTATGTAACGTTGTTTTATGTTATATAATGTTATGTAATGTTATGTAATGTTATGTAATGTTATGTAATGTATGTATGTATGTATCTACATGATATTAGATATGATATTTTGATTACGTTGCGTATTGGTCATCCTATTTGCAATGGAGTAATTTTGCTGGGTGGCACAAGATCTCATAAAAGCTCTGAAGGTATTAGGGTATGTTGATTCTAAGCCAATGTAGATCACCATGGAAGTCTTTGGTTGTTCGGATACACTGCCTCGGCAACAGCCTGAAGTTGATTTGTTTTGTCTGTTGCTTGCTGAAAACAATACAGCAGAAAGTGAATTGGTGAGTGGTGGGTATCATGGATCCCTTGGAAACAACGAAAGAAAGTGGCCATCTTGAAATCAGCGGGAAGGGTTTAAACCATTCACAACAAATGTGGCGATCATCATCATCATCATCATCATCATCCTCATCATCATCATCATCATCATCATCCTCATCATCATCATCATCATCATCCTCATCATCATCATCATCATCATCCTCATCATCCTCATCATCATCCTCATCATCATCATCATCATCATCATCCTCATCCTCATCCTCATCCTCATCATCCTCATCATCCTCATCATCCTCATCATCCTCATCATCATCATCATCATCATCCTCATCCTCATCCTCATCCTCATCATCATCATCATCATCATCATCATCATCATCATCCTCATCCTCATCCTCATCCTCATCCTCATCATCCTCATCATCCTCATCCACCACAGCCCTGTCTCTCATACCGCACCATGCCTCTATTATCTCAGTGGGCTTCTCCGTGAGTGTGGCCACCTGGATACTAAGAGTGACCAGGCCAGAGCAGCTGTGGCCATTCCGGCTGTACCCCATTTTCAGACTCATTGGGGATACCAAAGTCACGGAAATGACAGAACCGATTGAATGCAGGCGTCTATAAACAGCAAAAGTAAGTTGCTGACTAAAAAAAACAGAAGCCTTGCTTTCGCAGCTAAAACCATCACTTTGGCACAATCTGGAGTTGGCCAAAATGCTTCACTCCCTCTTTTGAGGATCCTGAATCCTTCAGTAAAAATCCATGGTTTCTGAAGTCCCCAGTTTTTGCAGGTCCCATGGTCCCATTTTTGGAGCCTCCATGAGCCTCCCCCCATCCCCCGTCCTGCGGCTTCCCCGGCATCCCAGGGCCCGCCGGCAGAATCACCGGACCGGGCTCCAGCACCGGAGGCTGCAGAGGCACAGGGGTGCTACCCGTGGGCAACGGCAAGCCATGCACCTGTGGGCCGGGGATGGGTAGAGTCTACTCCGAAAATTGCAGGATTTGGGCTGAGTTGACCGGGAGAAAAGCAATGGATCAGGATCAAACATTGGGAATTTGACTGGTAAAGACACAGGGGATAAGGATCAAAAAGAAAGATTTATCATAAGCCGGTTCAAGCAAGATTTTTGCTGGCTTTCACACAAGACTTGGCGGATCTACCTGCCAAAAACTGCGGTACGATCGGCAACCATGTTTTGAAACTCAACCTCCATCAATATGGGGAGTTAACCCAACAAGAATGGGTCTATGCAAGCATGAGGCTCTTGTGACCAAGAATTTGGATTAAAGCAACAAAGAATGGTGGTTTGGGCAATAAAACGTGGAGATTGTGGAGTAATCCACCGAAAAGAGAAATCACAATACGTTCATCGAAGAAAGCTGCGGATTTCCCACCAAGAATTCATACGGTGTATACATCCATCCCTACTGGGTGGATCTTGACAGACACGTCAACACGGTATCAAATGATCCTGTTGGAATGGCAACATCCCTTGGCAAAGGCAACAGTTCCGTTCACAACAGACCTCTGCTGATATCTGGGTCACCCAAACCACTGCCGCAGCAGCAGCCGCCGCCGCAGTCGCCTGTGAAGACACTCCGGCATGGAGTTGGGCAGTTGGGCATGGCTTGGAGACATACGTAGATAACAACTCCCAAAGTCTCAAAACCTAAAAAAGAAGCTGGGGCCTCAAAGTGGCAAGGTCAAAGAAAGCAAATCCCAAAGGTTGTGACTTCCCAAAGAATTCGTGAAGCCCATGGTCAACCTTTCAAAGTGAGCCTTAAGGCCATCATGGCCAAATTCTGGTTTACGTGGAGGTACAGATTGGCCTTTGTTGATTTCTTCTTCCATGTCCATGTATATATAATGATGCATCAGCAGTGCAGGGTTGCTAGATTAAAGTGTGCAACAGCACATGTGTGCGTGTGTGTGTGTGTTTCTTCTGACCATATGTAACAAGAGTTATATTTACACTACGCACATATATCCCCTACACTTTACATTTGGCATAAATTTAATATATAATATCAATATATTAATTTATAGATATATGTATATATAATATTGCATAATATTATAATACACATATATTTGGACATAATATATATATATATATATCATACATATATATATATATATATATCATACATACATATATATATATATATATATATATGTACATCTTCCCAAAAAATCTGAAATTTCGAGTGACGCCTCCGTGCCGGACATGCCGCTGTCGCCGGCCACGTCCTCCGCCACACTCTGGGCCGTTTGGTCCGCGTCGTACTGCGTCATGCCACCCTCCTGTGGCAAAGCCACCCGGGTACGCGTCAAGAAATGGGTAACATATTGGAAAATGATGTTAGAATATATCATATAACACACTCTGATGGGACTTTTTAACATCTGGAGATCGAATTGGATATTCTAAATTGGATTGAATAGTCACGAAGTAGTGGGATTGAATGGGATTTAAAATTGGATTGGGAAGACAATGAGATGTATAGTAGATGCGGGATCATCTAATCTACAATTGGGATTGGGAAGTATGACCGGGATTGCCAAGAAAGATCGGGATCTGAAAGGTAAAATGGGGACAAACTGGGTTTTGTCTGAAAACAGGAGGTATCAGGTATCAGACACTCTGGAAAGAAGTCTACTTCAACATGGGAAAGCCAATGATTGGGGCTCCTACCCTATTATTTTGAAAGAAGACCGTATTACGGGTAAGCAACCACGGGGCAGTCGAACGAATGCTGTGAATCTTAGTAGCTGACTGGTGCTGTGTGCACACAACATGGTGGTTATAAATGTTATAAATGCAAAACTCGCTACGATGCGGATACAAGGCTGCAGGGATATCTTTGGGATCTAGTCACTAGTCGAATCTAATACACTTCGGCAAAATACAACCTATGGGTATGTCAGCAATGGTAGTTTGGATATCTCAAAAACATTCAAAAACCATGATCTTGTTGTATGACACAGGTGGACACCGTGGTTTCCCCACTTCAAAAAGTCGTTGCCATCCCAATTGGGCCACGCAAGGCCTTGCGTTGCGGCCCGCCTTTCCAGCGTTCTCTGCAGCTTTGTACGCGACCTCGGGGGGATCCTATCCATGGAAGCTTCACAAAGATCTCCCATTCAGCTACATCCAATCAAGGGGAAATTGATGGAAATTGACTTAGCAAACCGAAACCTAGGGTTGTTGACAAGATCATGTACGTCATCAACTGGGAGATTTCGAAATTCCTCAAATTTTCGGACTTCACCAAATAGTGCAGGCGGATCTCCATGTTTGTTGCTCTTCCAGCCGGTTTTCTCACCCCATCCCAGTCCGTTTGAAATCACCGCCATGTTCATCAATTTTCCATAACAATCTCTGAAACGAGCAGAGGAGAAGTCTGCCAGTCCCATATGAATCACCCTAAATTATCACATATATAGTTCCATCATATCTGGTAATGGTGATTACCATGTATGTCCATCATATGTCCATGTATTTCCATCATATCAATCCCATTTAAGATGGAAAATGCTCCTATAACTCATTTAAGATGATTTACCTCTCAACAATGGTGGAAATCGCCATCTATTTACATCAATTTACCATCAATGTACCATAGATTTCCCACTTTTCATCCCATCCCAAGCCATAGATTGCATAAAATTGGATTTGCAATTTCAAATTAACTAAGGTTACCTGTATTTTTTCATCAACCACCATCTATTTACCATAGATTTACCCAAAAAAAAATCATCATTCATCCCATCTCTGCCATCCTATCCCCATCTCTGCCAGGCGGCTGTGACCTGATTCACCGTGTTGAGCCCCTCGTCCTTCGCCGCCTTCGCCGCCGCCGTCCCCGCCGCCACGGCCTGCGCCGCCGCGCCGTGGCCGCCGGCGGCGCTGGCGGCGCTGGCGATGGCCGCGCTCTCGGCGGCGGTCTCGTAGCCGCTGGCCTCGGTCACGGCCGCCGCCACGTCGGACATGTCCTGGCGTTTCGGGGGATTTTTATTGGGGAAATCATTGGATTATTTGGGGGTACCCCCATGACTTGGGAAACCACCACATGTACCCGGCCTGGTAAACTAACATAGCTATTGAAAATTGCCATAGAAATCATGGATTTTCCCATGAAAAATGGTGATGTTCCATAGTTTTTTGTATGTTTACCAGAGGGTAGTGGTTGATAGTGGTTAATGGGTTGATGAAGGATTGATGATAATTGATAGTGGTTTATGGTGATGACCCACGGTGAATGGCTAATGGTCAATAACTAGAAATTGTGAAGATCATGCTTACCATTGGGATGGTTGATCATCAATCATGGTTTTCACAGTGATAGCCATGGCTAATGGTGGTATATGGTGGTTAGTATTGGTGAATGATGGAGGATAAGCCTAGGGTACCAGGGTTTCGATCCACAACCATATATTACGTCTATTATGGTTGTATATTAATGCCACATAATGCCACTATGGTTATAAAATATCTAGTATCATTATGATTATATATTATTATGGAGGTATGTTCATGATTGTTATCAATATGATTATCATAACTATACCTACGTGTATATAAGTATTACTATTAGCAGTACTGTTGTTATTATCATCATTATCATTATTGTAGTATTATAGTTTGGATTCTTGTTGGGATTGTCAAAACAACAATACCAATTCTGATGATTGGTGATAGGTCAACAATAGTTTTGTAGTAAGCCCTAGCCCCAAGAGCTTTCGGGATGATTGACGGAACCTTTGTTTTTGGTGACCCATACAGGACTTTGTGGCTTCGGTGTAGTTGAAGGTTTAACACCAAAATGGCTCTAGGTCCTACATAGAGACGTCCCTGTGAACCCTCTGCGGGCCAAAGCGGTTCACGTGCTGCGGATACAGCAACCCTAAAGAAACCTAAAGAAAACCTTCGTAAACCCGTAAACCCTAAATTCACCCTAAAGAAACCCTGAAGAGACCCTAAAGAAACCCTAAAGAGACCCTACATAAGCCCTAAATAATATACCCCATATAAACCCGAAAGAACCCCCAAATAAATCCGAAAGAAACCCTATTGAGACCCTAAAGAAACCGTACATACGACCTAAATAAACCCTATGAAAGTGTATATCGTCAATTTCCTGTGGTCCCTGCCGCGTGCTGGAAAAGTTGGTAACCAATGATGGAGGAGTCCCATCGTTCACATCCTGACATCTTTTTGGGGACCCCCTAAGTTACAATTTGTTGAGATATAAAACATCTAGTCTTAACAGTTAATGTATGTTAATGTGATATATAGCTAAAAGTGGGGATATCTCAGATTGGTAATTAAATCCTGCATTCTAATATGACATACCCCCCCAAACGAAACCCTAGTGGAATGTATTTTACATTTGGGGGCTCATACGTGGCAATTTTGAACATTGAGTTCCTGCCAATGCGGTAATTCTACCAATAGTCATGTTCTTTGATATTGTCCCACAACAAAATGAGGTTCATAGTCGTAAGATGTCGTAAGCTAGTTCGAATATCTTAGAATCAAGGATGCCCCCAGTTTTCTCTGCCAGTTAGGCTTAAGAACTAAGGTACCTCTATCCTCGGGATATTGCCACCTCCCTGCATCCAGCAGCCACCTCTGGCAGGTGTACAGGGCGCACGCACTCATGGTGCCATGTTGAGAAGGTTTTGATCTCGGCAACGGCGGTGCTGGATGTGCAGTTCTAGGGGGGTCCATCAAAATCTGGGGAATCTTGTGGATTTTACCAGCTCAACTTTAGATCTGACCAGCAAATATGTTGATTTCACAAACATATCTTGGGATGTTAAAATTCTGACTTTGGGAACCACTCGAAATACTTGCGATGAGCAAGCCGGGAGTGAAAATCCGTGGGTCCTCTGCCAATCAGATTCTTGTGCTTGCCTACTGGTGAACTGGTTAGGGTCGAAGCCCAATGGAGTTTGAAGCTGCCAGAACCGGCAGTCCAAATGATGAGTGTCATCTGAAATGGTGAGAAACTGAGAATATTGCTGGAGATGACCACAGCTGCCAAGTGGTGGGTTCAACAAAATGATTTGTGTACAGTATAGCAGTACAGTACATGATACCATTGTTGCTTAACCATAGATGCTCAAACAACACTAAACAACTGGTTGGTGATTTCAACCCTCCGAAAAGTACTAGTCAGTTGGGGTTACTATTCCCAATATATGGAAAAATAAAAAATGTTCCAGACCAACCAGACAAACAATATTAAGCAACTCGTGGAAACCTTGGCTTCCCAGAAACTCGTGGAAAACCTCTCTGAAAATGCACCGAATCCGTGGTAAATCCCCATACATCCCCATACATCGTATTCACATATCAGATATCATAGCTAACTATCCAATAACTATCCATTATAAATATCTATTGGCATTGTGATTAACTATCCATTATAATAACAGTACCCATATGGATAGCTATCCCATTTCTAGTCCCCATACATCTCATTGGTGCAATAATTGGCTACCCATGTTATTTTGATTCTATGAAAGTCCCATGAACGGTATCCATGACAACTATCCATGACAACTATCCATCCCATCATTATCCATGACAACTATCCATGACCACTATCCATTCCATCCAACTATCCATGACAACTATCCATGACAACTATCCCAATTGGATATAAAGAAGATATCCATTCAAATCTTCCAATGACAACTATCCAGTTACAACTATCATATATATATATCCCAATTCCCTGCCCTTTTCATCATCTCCCGGTTGGCCGTGCCGTGGCCAGGCCCCACTGGGGCACCCAAACATTCTGACAGGCCTTCGTGGGATTCAACTCGTCCCTAGCAGCGTTCCAGCGTAAAGCAAAGCGTAGCGTTCGCATGGTGAGAAGCTCCACAGGTTACGATGAGATTATGCTGGATATTCAATTATCCAATGGATATATATATATATATATCAATAGATAAATATATCCAAATATCCATTATATATATAGTATATATAGTTATAATGTCAATGGATATTTATAAATCTATAATGGATACAGTAGTTATTGGATAGTTAGCTATAATATGGTTGCTTAAATTGAAGAACTAGTTCAGCCAAGCCGTGGCAAACCCCTTCCACCATCGACAGGTCTGAAAATGACGCCATGACCAGCCAGACTCACCAAGGTGTACCAAGCAACAACGCATATGTCACAAAGACTTCCACATGAAATTCAAACATCTAAAGCAAGTATTCCAAAGTCACCTCAGAACCACGGTAAGAATGATAAGAACAATCTGTGACTTCATTCATACCCAAGGGCGAAAGGGTACGAATCAGAAGTGGGCACCGCCAAAATTGGCTGGACTACCGGAACTATGGCTTTGTCTGAAAACACGGTAGCTCACACCTTAACGGTTTATCATCAGTTCCATAGTAAAATTGTTATTTAGTGGCATCCCGAAGTTTGAGACACACCCCTATCTAGAATCTAGAACTAAAAATCACCAAGATTGGTGGATTCCCGGTCTCAAATTTCCCCCGCATGGCCACAGTCAAATGCCCCGTCGAAACCGCGCCACTACCATGGCAACTAGGTTACCCTGACTTTCGACAGCAGGCATTGCCAACGCCGCAGAAAGCGCAAAGCCCCGACCTTTTCAAGGGTGCAGCCCAAAATATCTAAATGCATATACAGACAAATCGGTGTAAACATATATGCACATATAGATATATACATACATGTGCGTACGTATGCATACGTATGCATGCATGTATGTATCTATCAATCTATCTATCTGTCTATCTATCTACCTATCTTTCTATCTATCTATCTATCAATCAGTACCAACATAACATAACCCTTATGCCATCGCCGGTGTGCGAAGCTCTACACTTAGAATACGCAACTGATCCGATCCCTTGATGAGTTGCTGTTCCCCAAGCATTGGGCCACCCGGCTGCTTCCCACACGCCACCCAGCAGTCTTCACCTGAATCAATGTGTATTTTGGTGGGCGGGGAACCATTTCAAGTGTACACACCAGCTAAAGGGCAAGATATACATATATTTAGGTGTCCATGTATGTATGTAATGCAATGCAATGCAATGTAGTGTAGTGTATTGTAATGTAAGGTAATGTAATTAACGTACGTGACGCAACGTAAGGTAAGGTAAGGTAAGGCAAGGTAATGTAATGCATGCATCCATGTGTACATATGTATATATAATTATATATATATATTATACGTATAACCTGTTTGAACAGAGCCGAAGAGTCGGGGCCGTGTTTTGATTCTACTCCAAACATGGTATTTCCCACTGATATTTGGGTATGGGTTTAAACCAGGCTACACATAGAAGCACCAAACAGCTAGCAAATGAATGTTCAGCCTCCCAAGAAAAGCACATTTCATAGGCTTTGATCCATGCCCATTTCCCATTTCCACTGCGGGTCATCTGACAAACCCCTCCAACACAGTCCCCAGGGTTGCTCCCAGCCCAGTTTTTCCAGAAAGGTAAATATTGGGCACAGCGAAAATCCCTCGTTTCTCACAAGATGGCCCCTATGGAGAGAACGAACCAAGGAACCAAGGCCCGGGCCCACACGTTGCACTGGCTCCGGGGTCACTTTCTGGTTGTCTGGGCGTGCCAAGGCTGCAGCAACCTCAGGATTGTCATGATTACTAGTGATATTTAAGCTTTGATAGTAGTATGATTTTACTCTTATATGTTATCATTATTATTGTTACTGCAGTATTACTAATACTATTGTCATTGTTGTTCTTGATATGGTTGTTATGATTGTTGTTTTTTCACTATTGTTGTTGTCATTGTTGTTATTTTTATTGTGAGCATTATCATTATCACAATTATTATGAATAGTATCTATTGCTCCATATTAATATTCTCATTCGTATTGATATTGATTGCTGCTATTATCATCGTCACCATTCTTCTTATTACTATTATTGTTGTTCTAATACTATGACTATTCCTGTTGCTATTACGATCATGAATAATATGGTACCTCGAAAAATCCATTGGGAAAAATCCCGTGACAAAAAGGTACCAGAAAGATGTGGTTAATTCACCCTTGTCAGATAGACTCATATAGTTGTGGTTGGTTAAGTATGGTTAAGTATCATATTATTACTGTGTGGAGGGTTGTTTTCCATGATTGAAAGCCTGGTTCATTGATCCGGGGTTGACATGTTTTTTAAAAAAAAAATACTCATTGATATTATCATATACCCTCTGGTTATTTAACATAGCCATAGAAAATGGCCCATTTATAGATGGTTTACCTATTAAAAATGGTGATTTTCCATAGCTATGTTAAATTACCAGAGGGTAGCTATGGGTCAAAACTGCGTAGCCCAATAGACAAGTCGATCCGTGGCCTCCCAGGTCTTTCATATTCACCCATGTCCCCATGTCCAGAAATGGAGCTTTCCGAAGTCATGGGGGGCACTCCCAAATCATCCAGTCATTACATTAAGAAATAGACCATTGTAATATAGGTATGGATCAATACCTATTAATACCATTTTTAGGGGGATGAACATCCATTTACCAGCTATTTTGATGTGAACTACAGGGGTACAAGGTTTTGACACACTGCCATATTGAAACATACCAAAAAAGAAAAAAGTGACTTGGGGATCTCCCATGACTTAAGAAACCACCATATCAGCACTAATCACTATCATTGACCCCTATCCACCATTCTTAGCCATAATGAACCAATATTCACCATTGTTTTCCCCATCAAATCCCACTAAATATGGAACCTCTATCATAATTGGTGTCCTGAAATATGGCCACAACCAATGGTTTTTTGCTAATAGTGTGGGTAAAACAATGCCATAAACCATCCCCCAGCCATCACCATGTTTATAGGTGGTATATATAAACCATTCCCAGTCATGGGTGGTTTATGGCATTCTTTTACCCACATCACCCTCTGGTAAACTAACATAGCTATGGAAAATCCCATATCTTTAATAGGTCAATCAACTATTTCAATGGGCCGTTTTCAATAGCTTTTTGTCAAAAATTACCCACATGAACCAATAGTTCTTGGATGGGGATGGGTCAAAACCGTGAACCCCAAGTCATAGCTGGGATTTATGGATGTTCATCCCACTAAAAATGGTATTTTCATAGGTATTGATCCATAGCCGGATGATTTTGGGCATGCCAGCCATTTCCTGAAACCTACCAAGCAACGCTGCGCGCAGCGACCTCGGCCGCGGCCGCGGCCTCGCCCGGGGTCTTGCCGCCCTGGATGGCCGCGTCGTAGACGCACTTCCTGCCGGGCTGAAGGAGAAATTGTGATTTGAATGGGAAAATCAAAGGAGTTATGGAGAAATTGCTGGGATTTCTGGGGAAATTCAGAAATTCATGGTGATTTCATGGGATTTAATAGGAAAGTTTGTGGGATTTAATGAAAATTTAATGGGAAACTCATCGGAGTTATGCGGAAAATCCTGGGTTTTTTTTCGGGATTCATACCTGATTCATGCCAAGTTGGTTTAGTTCACTGGCTCCACTGGTGTTCCAAAAACCCTCTGTAATTCCATGAAAAACTGGTTGGTTAAATAGGAATGTCCATTCCGGATATTGATTACTCATGATAATCTGATAATCCCCCAATATATTGGTTAGTATCATCCCCTATAATCATCAACCAACAAACGTTTTGAACACTGCTCAATCGGCGGGGTTCAGGTCCTTAAAAAATCGGCCTTCTGTTGTTTTTTCAACACTTTGCGAACTGGGAAAAATGGACCCCCAGTTTATAGTTTATTTACCTCTTAATCTGGTGATGTTCCATGGCTATGTGAAGAAGCACAGGGTATGTATATTTCTTTTGGCGGGTCGCCAGTCTTGATGGGTGGACCTTAGATATGCGGCAGAAAAAAAGGTTGCTTCTGAAATGCGACTTGTGCATGTATCATATATCCTCCATCAACATGGGAAAAACAAATATTCACCTGCCACGGAGGCCTATACAATGCTCAAACCAACTAAAACCCAAAAGGAAATGGTAAGTTACCCTTTGGTAAGTTAACATAGCGAAAGAAAATCACCATGTCGAATAGGTAAATCATCGAACTAAATGGGCCATGTTCAATAGCAATGTTAAAATACCAGAGGGCAAATCCATTGTTGTCCCATTAGTATCCCATGATTATCCCTATTAAAACCGTGTAAAACACAATTAAAATCCCCATAAAATCCCATCAAAATCCAATTAAATCCTATTGAATCCTATTGAATCCTATTGAATCCTATTGAATCCTATTGAATCCCATTGAATCACAGTAAAACACCATTAAAATAGAATTTTTCTTGAAATCCTTGAAATCCATCGGAAAAAACTCACCAGGTCGTCACCACAATTCGCGCCGTCCTGGCAGCTTGTGCCGCTTCAGGCGCCAAAAGTCCACTGGTTGCCATGACTTCAGCGGCCAAGCCCAAACCGGAGGCCTGGAGGGCTGGGACTAATCTTGGGCAGTTAGAGATACATCTATCATTATGTTTATATAGATATGTATATATATATATATAATTATATATGTATATATAACTATATAATTATATATATATATATCATTATATATATATATCATTATATATATATATACATGTATATACATATACATATATACATATATATATATACATGGGCTATCACCCCAGTCACCAACTTACAACCCCAGTTCCAAGGTATCCAAAAAAGCGCCCTGGCTTTTCGCCTTGGCTGTGGTCATGCACTTGTCCATCACATCCTGAGGGATCTTCAGACCATCTGCACTCGCATCTTCTGTGGCCTGCGATGCGAAAATGGCGAAGCTTCCAGAGGCGTTCCAGTGGGGTTGAAAAGGAATCATGGAAAATGGAACTTGAAGGGAACGAAAAAAAAACAAACAACAACTCATGTCCTGTATGTAGTGACTTTGAAATCTTTGAAGTCCTGCTTCATTTGGAAATCCTGAGTGACTTCACTCCAAGAATACGCGTTGCACAACCCCGGCCACTTGCCTTGACGCAGTCTGCCACCACACCGCTGACCTCGGCTATGGTCAGTTCTGACATGTTCTGACCTCCGAGATACCACATGTATTCACCATTTACGAAGAAAAAGCCATGTCCATGGCAATCTCCATCTGGGGATGGGTCAAAACCTTGTACCCCTGGTGAACCCCAAAATAGCTGGTAAATGGATGTTCATCCCACTAAAAATGTATCTATAGGTATTGACCAATCTCCATCTATTCTTGAGTTTTCATTATCCCAAGTGATGCTTTGCAATTGTATCTTATCCTCTGGTAATTTAACGTAGCTATTGAAAATCACCATTTTCAATGGGAAAATCCACTATAAATGGCCATGTTCAATAGCTATGTTAAATTGCCAGAGGGTATCTTTTGTCAGAGGTCGTCATCCCCATGCTGATGAATGTCCGCATCTTGTGTTGGCACCTCATCCAACCGTCGCACCTCATGAAATGGAATATATATATATATATATGGAATGGTGAATATGTGGAATATATAGAATATTAATTATATCTATATAGAATATATAGAATCTTGATTCGAATCTGTTTGTTTCATCCTTTAAAATCTCTGAATTCCTGATTCTGCTCGATCATTTCCTCCCTGTATCTCCATGTCGCAGTCCATCCTACTCCCAAAAAAATGTTTATATCATTTATATCCTTATTGTTGATGGTTATATATATATATATCAAGTTATATCCCTATTGTTGATGGGTAAATCCCCATAAATCACCATGAAATCCCATGAAAATTCCCATGGAAATCCCGGAAATCCCATTGAGTCGATTATTGAACCCCCTGCCATAGTCCATCCTCACCCAAAAGAGAAGGGATTCTGAGCAGTTGGCTTGCAACTTTATAACTGTATAGTTAGATTGTTGGCACCATCTACAGTTAGATATCTACAACCATAGCTTACATAAACCGCTTTTGGATAACTGTATCCAACTGTATATCTACTGTAGATATATCTAATTAAGTTGCCATATATCTAACTGTAGATACATAAATCCTTCACCAACTGAAAAAAATGGGGTCCCTCATCCCACCCCCGGCCTGAGCCGCGTCAATCCCGGCGCCCTGCGCGGCCACCGTCCCCGCGTGCGTCATGGCGTCCGCCACGGTGTCGGAGAAGGCTCCGTCCGTGGAGGCGCTGGCCTCACCGACATCCCAGTGGACGTGGTGAAAAAATGGTGAAAACATGGGGAAAAATCATGGAAAAATGATGGAAAAGTGAGGTAAGTCTCAGTTTTTCCAGTTTTTCGAAACTTCAAAGCTGAGATTGGGGAATTGAGGATATTTTAAATGAGATTACTTATATAAAGCCACAAAAAAGTCGAGGTTCAGCCACAGGTTCGGTTAAACTACTGGGAATTACCGTACCAAAAGATTGGTTTTGACCAAAACAAGTGGCAGTACCAGCTTCAAATTGTTGGATGTTTGACTAAAAAATTGGCTTTCGATCCAGAAACAACATGTGTTTTTTTGCACAAAAAGTTCGGATTGAACGGGGGGGTTGACTGACAATAATTGGATGGTTCTTATGGACAAAAATTTGGATGGCTTTCATGAAGAAAAAAATTGGATGTTTGTTCACCGCAACAGGGATGTGTTTTAACCACAAGAAATAGGAGTGTCCATTCAGACTAGTCGAAACTTAAGCTTCAAAAATTGGATTCCACTGGGACGTTCATCCACAAAATGTGGATTTTCATAATTCACCTTATCCAAGAAGCAAAACCAATGCAGCGTGCAATCCATTCACAGGTTAGTCCACAAATGGGCTGACACGCCTAAGGTGCAGATGGTACAGGCACAAAATCCTAAATTTATCTAAATTTAATATCCATTCCATATTTCATTCCGCCCATAGGTGTGTCTAAACATGGGGTGTACCGGTATACCCCAAAATTACCATCCGAAAATCGGATACCCCAAAATCCAATCACTTATATTGATTGATCGTCATGTTCCCATTCAAATTGCCATTTGAGTGTTGTTTTTTGGGTGCTTGGCGGCTATACACTACAAGGGGCTTTCGCGAAAGCTTACGCGGAATGGGTTTTATTGCGGAGGGTGCATTCGCGCTTGCTGCGTTCTCTCAAACAAGCCTTCGCGCTGGCCTTCTCTAGAAAGCCTGGGTAACGGTAACAGTAAGTTATCTAATAGTATACAAGATGTAGGGCATGTAAGTTTGAAAGGCAAAAGGTAGTGTGCGCATGCAGAAGCGAAGATGTTTGACCAAAGACAAGCTGTCTTAAGCTACAATATTCGACAATATCATCACAGCGTTCACTTTATAGCGCGCCAATCTTTCGCCTTTTACGAACGATTGCCATGAATGGGACGCATCAATGTGACCTTCATATTTTTTGAAAAGCTTTATGCTCCAACTGCTACTGGAGTTACTGGAGTGTGATGGTAATTTGACTAGGGCCTTTCGAGATAGTTCAAGGCAAGAGCAAGAAGAAAAGCAAAGGGATGTATTTGGTGGAAGCTTAATGAGCAAGTGCTAAAAAAGAACATCCTTGCATAAGGGGCAATCGAGCTTTCAGGGATGCTTCGCGGAGGTGCGTTGGCTAGTTGGTGTTTCATGGTGATTTTCTGCCTTCGCGGGGCCTTCGGGGAGCCTTTGCGAGGCTTCGCAAAGAAGCCTCGAAATTTGCAAAAAAGGCGTGTAGGCTTCACACTCCCCAAGGTAATGATGAAAATCTGACACTGACCACTGAAGAGATTCTGAATTGAATATGAATCGCAGGTTTGGGTTGCACTGCGCATGTACGCCCTACGAAAGTAGATGCCAGTCCCAAGTTGCTATGGTAAAATGATCATATGGTCTTTTAATGTCTTGATATGTCTTGTATATTGGTTGCAGTTGAAGTTGTCAATGGAAACACATCTGCATCACATAGCCTACGCGAAGAGCCTTCGCAAAAAAATAATAGCTTATTTATAGCTGCCTACGCTTGTGGCTTCGCGGGGCTTCGCACGCCAGCAAAACACTGGAGAAATGTTTTCGCGGCAAAAGTCGAAACAGCACTCTTGTCTAAATCTCTGCATCCAAAAAAAAAAACGTTGCTCATTTGGGGGGTGTACATCGCCTTTTTAGACACACCCATATAATTATGGTTGGTTACATCATCTTCATTGCAATTAGGGTTACATCTATGGCAAAGCGGCGCAGCATCTTCATGCCCATCGAAGTCTCCATGCTATGCGGCCAACTACGGTTCTCGCCGGGTTCGACCATGCCACTAAGCGCTTCCGCACGTCGGTGGCGAAAGAATGCCACCTGATCTGTGTAAGGCCATGGTCCATGCTGCGGTCTCCCTCAAACAGTTGAGCAAGAGCCAGCCGACTTATGTAAATTGGGATGTTTTTGATCCGTGGCTGCCCGTGGCTTGGTGATCCGGCTCAGCCACTACGAGCTGCCATTTTTCGGCCACGTCTTTGCTTCCCTTGGTACCGACCGCATCCTGCGGCCACATAAAAACCGGCTGAATTTCAGATTGGTTGGCTGAGCACCTCCGCAGAGTCTGTGACTACTATTGGCGGCTGAATCGTAAAAAAAACGATTTACTTTTACATATATATATATATACATATATATATATATAAATACATATACATACCAGACGCTGGGCCATATATACATATATCTTCTATCACATTGTATTTATATATGTATTCCATTGAATCCCTTGATCAATTCCCATCACCGGTCTCCCACTTTTTCCGCCAAAAACCACGTTTCGGCGCCTGCGCGGCATCCACCACGCACTGCACCTGCTGCCGCGGCGTGAGCTCTGCACGGAAGGCCGCCTTCTGTGCCACGGTGGCCGCTAACTCGGCTTGCTGCTTGGGGGTCTTGCCACTGCCCTGGTGCGGATCTGGGATGATGGTATCTGGGATGCCATGTTCTTGTTGGGCAGCTGTGTGTATTTTAAGTATATATATATATAGATATATATGTAGATCTAGATATAAATTACATATAGATATATATATATATATGTGTGTATGATCTTATATATATATACCAGTAGTACCGCACAAGGCGGTGGCGGAAGTTTCAAAAATAGGAAACCTATAGGAGACATTGGTTGTTGTGAATCAGGGATGGCAGAGCGAAGCCACTGATGGACTGAAAG
>Ga0126342_10010042_pt1 | contig 16943 bp, 20 predicted proteins | sample Cyp1metagenome_FD_92528 | JGI IMG/M metagenome (GOLD analysis project Ga0126342, IMG submission 92528) | Coral microbial communities from Lord Howe Island, Old Settlement Bay, Australia - Cyphastrea 1 metagenome | ecosystem: Host-associated > Invertebrates > Cnidaria > Coral ... | reverse complement strand
TGCCTACAAAATGGCATTACACAGGTGGAACAAAGGTTGGCCTTCTATAAAATGGCATTACACGGGTGGAAGCAAAGGTTGGCTCTCTATAAGATGGCACTGCGCAGGATTCTGTTGGCAGTTTGCTTGTCGGAATGCAGCATGAGGCACGTCAAAGCAGCGACGGGAAGCTTCCGAAACATTTTGTTTTCAGAGGTTTCCGGCCTGCAGCTGGGAACATCTCCGGAAGCGGTAGTGCTGCAGTTGAGGGTGCCCATGCTTCCTAGCAATTTGCGAACATCTATAATTATATAGAATGGGCTGCCATGGGTATGGGAGAAAGGGGCAGTGGGCGCTGTTGAACAAACCCCAATCACTATAGAATGGGACCCATAGGCACTGGCGGAGTTGTTGAACAAACCAAAAAACCCTATAGAATGGAACTTTGAAAGTTTTCAAGGCCGACCAGAATATTACGAAAATCTCTATAAAATGATATTCTCAGAGCCCGCAAAAACGCATGATTTTCACATAATTTCACAACTTCCCTGTGTACCATTTTAATCAATTTTATAAGCCCAAAAAAATGGACAACATTGAAATTAAGATAAATTAAGTATTTTTCAATCCAAACACCGGTTCCTCCCTTTTTTGGACATGTCTCTGTTTGTGAGACCCTCGGAAGTCCCATTCTATAGAGATGGGTTTCCATTCTATAAAGATCTGTTGGCCCAGGCCCTCCATTCTATAGAGATGGGGTTCCATTCCATAGATGTCTCACTTCTAGGCCCCCCCGGACCTCTATAGAATCGTGACGCCCACCCTTTTTACTTAATACAAAGGGGAATGTGCAAGGTGTGTGTGCTTTCGTGATGGAATTGTACGGACTAATCCGCGCTTGTCTGCTTGCCACATCAATCACAATGCCCTTTTGCATTCGATAGACTGTTTGTGCCAGGAAAAATTTCACTGAACATCGGACACCGCATGTATCCTGAAGTCTTTTCTGCGTTCCCCGACCTCAAGAACGTCCATCTCATGGCAACTGGCATGCACTGAATTGTGGTCGTTCCTTCAACAACCAAGATGTTAAAATCACAGGTGTTTCTACCTAAACATGAAGGATTCAATGCGGACTACAGACTTGAACAGTTTATTTTGGGCGGCCTAGATCTGTATGTAAGCCCAAATTTTTCACGAGCACGATCATAGAGATTTCCGCACAATCATAGTGAGTTCAATTTCATATGATATAATACTACATTCTAGACGTAACCCTGGACGAAGGCTTGGTTACAGCTACCGCTGCCGTTGGAGATCTTGTTCTCTCTGCTAAGGAGAAGGACTTGAGTGTCTATGCCGAAACCTGGTTTGAGATTTGGCGTTGTCGCACTCATGCTGCTGCTTCAGAAACAGCCGCATACACTGAGCTGCTCGGCAAGGGCAGTTTTGCTGGGATGCTTTTGTGCCTCTGCAAATATACTTGTTTTTGAGGACAGAATGTATGCAATGGCAAACTCCTAGCCAATCTTTTGGAGTTGACCGGGCTTGTGTGAGCTGACGCCCAATCCCCACCCTCAAGTCACTTTCTGGCCCTGGCCCATCGAAAACCTATTGGAGTAGCGATAAGGACTTCGCGACATCGCAGCCATATCAACAGGTAATATGTGCAGAACATTGAGCAGAATTAGAGGTCCTTCAGTGCTTGTTGTTTTGGAGAAATGCTTTGTCAGTCACGTGAGATGCCATGTCTACTGACTTCAGGTGGATGCGGCCCGTGCGGCTTACCTTCGAACAAGAGAAAAAGTTTTCGTGTGCCGCGGCTTGAAGAGGGGCTCAAACTTGCACTGACACTGTGGTCGAATAACTACCGATGTAGCATGTAGGCAGTCTTCAGGTGTAATGTGAACAATTGTAGGCCTGGGCTGAATATGTCTGAATCTTTTTACTGTATGCCAGGTAGCCGATCTGGGTTCGTCTCTGTCCTGGTTTTTGTGTTGTCTGTGAAAAGATACTTGCAGAAAGGGTCAGTTTCAACGTGAGGCGTCTTGATTCCTCCAGAATCTGCCTACGATAAGATTGAAAAAGGACTGCCAGTGAGCTCAGGGAGGTTTCGGGACCGCGCATATGCCTTTCTTGAGCAGTTCTGGATATGATATGATATGATAAATTGCTTCAAATTGCTTTAAATTGCTTTAAATTGCTTTAGTTACTAGACTAGATCAATATGTTCAATATCTTCCTACCGCATACACGGTTCCCGCGAGGAGATCTTGCGATTCTCCGAGCATCAGATGACGGTAGAGAGGCCTGAGCTGTCTTGGGCACATGTTGATATGAGGAACTGCACATACAAGTCAGGCTAGTAGCTAGCTTTCATCCGCGTCAGGGAACGTTCAGAAGGTTTGATGAGACCCGTCCGTGTGAAATGGCAGCATCACAGACACAGTCAGACATGCTGCATTGAATGACATGGACTTTCCATAAAATTCCGTCGCTCCGCGACCATTCAACAATTAAGTTCAAGTCGTAGGCATGCTTTCCCACACAAAGCACAACTAATTGGCAGGCCTTCCTGTATGGTGAGATTGCCAGTTGCGAAGCGAAAAGGAAATACAAGTCAGCTATGTGCAACAGAAGGAACTGTCCACAGATCCACTGCGACTTCCGACATCCAGGAGAAGAGGCAGAAGGTGCTACCCCGCCCTCAACGAGCAGTGAAAAATCAACACGAATGGCTTCATTTGATGATTTTGATTCGTCTTCCTCCGACTCCTATTGTCTTACCTCCTTACCTCTTCGTGTTCGGGAGAGCAGCCAACCTGTCCACAGGAACTTTGTTCTGGTTAGAGGTGGAGCTCTCAGAAGTGAGCTACCTGGCACTGCAGGAGATGACCCGCGGCCCGGAAACAAGTTCTCCACCTTCAAAGCTGTTCATGGGGTGGTTGAACAGAGGCTGCTCACGGCAAGCGCACTCGCACACAAGACCGTAGGTACACTGCACACATAAGATGCATATTAGATATTATTAGGATTTGTTAGATGCCTCTTCAACAGATTGTTCCAGCCTCTGGAGGAGCAGCAGCAGTTCTTGGACATGGTCAATCGCACCCGTGGAGGGGCAGCATTTCAGCTCCAGTCCCTGGGCGACGACTGGCGGTTCGGGTGGGAGGGGTGTTGTCTGATCATCTGATCGCTGTTTTCTCAAGCTGAGGATTGTGGGAGTTCCGGTGGTGGACAGGCAGAATTTGAAGCTCATGAATAAACTGCCTGAGAAGTTGAAGACTCGGCAAGGAAGGGAATGCCCTGTGGCAGCACACTTGACACTTGGCAAAACTGTGATGGTCCTGAGTCTTGATTTGACACAAATTCATACGAATTCTCTAATGGCAGTTTGGGGAAATAGTGTTTCCGGCAGCTTCCTGTTTCCATTTCTGCAAGCAACGCGTTTTAGTAAAACAGCAGCTTTGAGAAGCTCTCAGGACAAGCCTGCAGCCTCAGAATGTGCTGGAAGAGCAAAAAGACATGAGACCGCTGGCCACTCGTGAACAAGTTGAAGCTGCGGTCGGAGGTTCGGCATATCAGTTTTGAAATCGACTGTTGGCCTTGATGCTGCGCATCTTCTTGCTGTGCCAATTGTATTGGAAGATTTGGAAGAGGATGGCTAAACTGGCTAAACTCCAGTTTTGCAAGCTGACAGGACGTGGGCAATTTCGGGTGCCAGCTAGTGCATTGAATGACCTGCAGATGGAAGCGGTGAAACAAGGTCTTCAACGAAGGTTTTCTGTGGTTCAAGGACCTCCTGGAACAGGTGGGGACATGCGACAGATCTGTGAGCATGAGCGGCAGGGCCCCAAAGCTAACATTCTAATACATTGGAACCATTTGTAGAGACAATTTACAGACAACTTATATAAGATAAATTGATAATACGAAGTTTGGCTGCCACATTTTCGCTGTTTTGACAGCCGGTGTTTCCAGGCAAGGCAACATTCCTGGTTCACCTGGTCACTTCACTCGCAAACCTAGAGGTCGATCCCACTGTACAACGAGTCAGGACGGGAAGACAAGATCACGTAGAAACATTCGATGTGTTTGCTTTTGTCAACAAGGCTCCATCTCTGGAGTTGCTTCCATGCTTTTGTACAACTTGCTGCCTTCGGAAACTACAGCAGGACTGGAACTCAAGCGGCCGGCTCTGCACAGGACCTGGGTTTGGATCCCATTCTGGTGCTGTCTCAAGCTCTGAGAACCGAAATGGCAGGATAATTCTATTCGGTCTTTTCGTTGTACTTCCTTTGCAAGGCCAAGCTATTCAAGGTCATTTCCTCTAACCTCAAATTTGACAATGCTGCACCTGTTTGAAATCGACTTTTCAACGGGAGAGAAATCAATATTTGTCAAATTCTATCACTCGTGATTGACACACGATAACTGATTTCTGTAGGTAATATAGAATGACATAGACTCATTGCGGCTGCCCTGATTCCAGGACTCCTTTGGCCGAATCCTTGTCACCACTCCATCGAACCAAGCAGCTGACGAATGCCTTCGGAGGCTGATCCAGGCAGCTTTACATCATTTCCTGGCCACTTTTGACTGGGCAAAATGTCAGTGTTCAATCGTAGCACGATAGGACTTGTGTAGTAGGTCAACTTAGGTCAAGGGACTTTGCAGATGACTTTGCTAAGAGTTTATGCATTCTTTGCCTCTGATAGTCTGAGACCTCTCAGGCTGCTTGCCTGCTTGCCTACTTACTTTCATTATATAGACAGAATATAAAGTGTTGGGTCTCTGGAAGACTGATTTCATCCAAGCCTTCTGAACACTTTGGGAATCTTTTCGAATTAGTGTCCAAGTGCCATTAAAGTTCGTTTGATTGATGACTACGATTGATGATGCAAACTTCGCCCTTTAAAATTGCACTAGCTGCTGTCCTTTTTCGCGTTTGTTTTTCCCAAATGCGTGGCAAGGGTTCCCGTTTCACTCTGGGGGTCTGGGGGTTGAGGGTGTGTTCGCTCGACGTTGCGTGAGGGCCGTATGGCCGTGCCTATGGCGAGTTCTGCAAAAGGGGTCACTTTTGGAGGTTTCAAACGTCGCGTAGCCTCGTTTCGCGTGGCAGGCGTGGCACTTTGTGACATTCCAACCTGTTTGATAACGTGTCGAAAGTCGTTTTGTGTGGCATGCACAATACTTTTACGTCGTTTTCAGAAGATGAGTTGCAGTTTTCGTGGCAGGACGCAGCACTTTGGAGACCTCCATGGTCATGTCGCCTGGCAGGTGCAGCACTTTAGATGTGTCGTGTTGCGTGTTTTTTGTGAATCGCATTGTCAGGGCTGCGTGAAGTGGTGACAACCTCCGCGAGATGTGATGAAAATTGACGGAAGCCTCGCACGAAACATCGATTTTGAGGTGGCAAATTTTGAGGTTCATGAAAAAATTCGTAGGAAAACGCCGATTTTGAAGCTACAAAGTATGAAAATTGGAGGAAGTCTCGCACCAAATGCTCGTTTTGAGGCTCCTGCATGTCTCGTCTCGATTCTCTGGTTTTCTTGTGGCATCGCCGTGTACATGGGGGAAGCTGCAAGACTTCTCCTTTTCGAAGGTTTCCAGGCAGGTTGTCATGTCGTTTTGCGCGGCAAGCGTGGCACTTTGTGACATTCCACCCTGTTTGATAACGTGTCGAAAGTCGTTTTGTTCGGCATGCGCGATGCTTTTACGTCCTTTTCAGAAGATGAGTTGCAGATTTCGTGGCAGGCGCGGCTCAGCACCTTGGAGACCTCCATCACCATTTTGCGTGGCAGGCGCAGCACTTCAGACGTCGCACTGCGCGCTCTACACTCCACACTCCACACTTTACACTTTACACTCTGCACTCCACACTCTACACGCCACACTCCTCACTTTACACTATACACTCCACACTTTACACTGCACACTCTGCACTTTACACTTGAGACTTGACACTCCACACTCTACACTCCACACTCTACACACACCCCTCTTTACACTTTACACTCCACACTTTACGCTTTACACTCCGCACTCCACACTTTACACTCCACACTTTACGCCCCGCACTCCACACTCTACACTCCACAGTCTACACACGACACTCCCCACTTTACACTTTACACTCCGCTTTGCACTTTAAACTTTACACTTTACACTTTACACTCCACAGTCCACACACTACACTTTACACTCCACGCTCTACACTTTACACTCCACACTTTACACTTGACACTCCACACTTTACACTTTACCCTCCACATTCACGCTTTACACTTTACACTGTGCTTCCACAAACTCCTCACTGCACACTCCACACTCTACACTCTACACTTTACACACCACACCTTACACTCCACACTTTACACTCCACACTTTACATTGCACACTTTACACACTACACTTTACACTCCACACTTGACGCTTTACACCGCACTTTGCACTTTACACTCCACATACATGTTACACATTTCACTCCGCACTTTTCAATTTACACTTTACACTCCACACTTTACACTTCACACTCCACACTTCACACTTTGCACTCCACCCTCTGTCGCATTCCACAGTCTACAGTGCACTGGTAGGGTAACAGGGGAAAAACTGTAGACTGTTCAAATAATTTGTTTCACAAAAGTGTTCTACGTGAATGCATTCGGGTTCGTGGGCTGCATCTTGTTTCTTGAGGGATTGTACTGCAACTATCTGTAAGTAGTAAGTCGTAACAGGTTAGCCTTGAACAAGGCTTGAACTATGAGCAAGATGAAGGAATATGCAAAGTGCTTTCACCTGGCCTGGGGAAGGAGACAAACATTCCCGAGCAATACATTACTCGAGTGTATGCACGGACCATTGAGTACAAGTATGGCAGCAAACTGCGCCACGGTTGGGATCCCCACGAGACTCGGATGCATCACCAGCTGCTTTCGCCTGGAAACTTGCTGGACCTTCGGGTAAGGCATTGTTTTCTCATTTGTTCTATATCATGATATATCATGTTTCTCATGTTTCTGATGTTCTGCAATTCTAGAACCTTCATGATCTTCATGGCTCCCATACTCTTCTTTCTTTGGATAACACAAATTGACCAATCTTTTGCATCTCAGTAGAGACCGAACTGTTTTGCCCAAGGATTCCAACTTGATTCGAACACAGCACCAGGCGTGGCCACATGTAACGTTTGGGAAGTACTTGCGAAGAAAAGATGCCGAAACTGCAGTTTATATACACACTGAAGATGCTATGTTGGCTGGGGGCATTGGCAGGTGGCTGAGTTCCTGCAAGAACACGCGCTGCATAACAAGGTCATGCAAACCCAGGACGCACCAGCCCTCTGAATGACTGTTTGACATTGCGAGCCTTCTCCTGAAACTATCGAAGAGAGAGAAATGCCGGGCTATTCAGATTTGGGGCTCCGGCTTCGGCAGGAAGTTCGACAGAAGAAAGAAGGTTCACCTGAGTATGACGAGGCCCTGTGGAAGAGTGTGAGCCATGGACTCTGGAAAGCCTGTTGAGGGGAGATGGTAGCAGTCACTCATTAAAACAAATTAAAACAATTGGTACTTAGCTGGTGTCCTCCTTTCTTGGAAAATAAGGCATGCGGCATCGGCAATAAATGATAAATGTCCAATGAGTTGTTTGGAGCAAGGGTTTGATTTGCGATCCTCACAGTTGCTGCATCTTGCCTCTGACTACACTGCGATGCACATGCTAGGCATATGAGGACGCAGAACAAAAGATCCTCAAGAAGAGCAGAATTGTGAATCTTGTCGACACATGTGTTCAGGATGGGCCTAGTTTCGGGCTACCATTTGAGATCTTCTTGGAACCCTGGGAACAGTCTGCAATATTGAATCTATGTCGAGCGAGGAACAGGTAGTTCTGACTGGGCTCAATGGGTCTGGCCAGACGTAGTGGAGAAAACATGTAAACCACTTGAAACTTTCGAAGCTGCATTTTTCCACTACATGTGGTTCTTGTCATCAAGGATCACAACCTGTTCTTCTGCAATGTCTCATGGTGCACTCAAAGAGATCGATGAGAATGTGCAGACCAAGGGCAAGAAGGGCACACGACGAGGCAAGAAATACCTGCAAAGCCGTCTTCTTAGCTGTCGTATTTTTGAAGTGTATTGGAGCTTATATATGCTTATATAATATAAGTTTTCACCAAATTTATCGCGACTCGAGTGCGGTTCGGTGTAGAACTGGGTTGAGTATTCCAGTCAGTTTGGTCAACCGGTGGGTGTAGAGTTTGATCATTCCTGCTTTGCCAGGTCGTGTCCAGAGTGTGACCTTCCGATCCGTGGTCGTTGATGAGTGTGCGCAGGCAACAGAGCCTGAGGTGGTGCTATGCGTCATGCGACTCTTGGACATGCTGTGGTTGGAAAGTTGTGTATAGCTGTGTCAGGCTTTGTTCGTTTCCGGCTGGTGCCGTCTTTGCTGAGTTGTTTGTTTGGCAACGGCTTGTGTGTGTTCGTGCATGCCTCACAAACAATTCATTCACCACAATGATACAACACCCCGAAAACTACGTTTGTCCGTCTGTCTGTCAGTTGGTCACTGGATGTATGTCTCGGTCAGCCAATATGTCAGTCTGTTTGTCTGTTTGTCTGCCTGCCCGCTGCTCAGTCTATGTGTGTACATATGGGTCCCTGCGTCTGTCTGTACCTACTGGCATGCTTTTTGCATTGAATCCCATCCAGGCTCACTTACATGCACGTCTGTAATTATACAACTCAGTAGAACTCATGTATATACACATATACACAAGAAACATATACCTCTTTGTGTTATTACATACGATGGATACATTTTAAGAACAACATTGACATTGGTTTGCATGATTTGCATATTTATTTGTGCATGTGTTCATGCATCTGTGTCAGGCCATAGATTGCTGGAAGGGTATGAAGGGAGACATGATGCCATCGGCATTCCCTGCTCAAGGTGCACAGGATCGAGCTATCTTGGTGGGCGACCACAAGCAGCTTGGTCCTGTGGTGACCGAGCACAACCTCTGCAGGGCGTACCTGTCCATGTTGGAGAGGCCGATGCTGAGTTTCGTCAGTGCATACAGTATCTACACAACTGGGTTTCCATTGTCTGGTAGGAGAAAGGCTGAATCCATTAGGCTTTGCTGTCCCTTGTTTGCTTTGCCTTCTGTGGCTTGAACATTCAAGGGTTTGTTTTCAAGAACCAGCTGCCTCCTTTTTTTCCCGCTCAAGAACACGTGACAAATTGGCTGGCACTAACCGCCCATATGGCACCCATATAAACGTTAATCACTCTGCGGAATCTGCAACTCCGAATGAACTATTCCGGCCAACATTTGCTCAGATGTACGGGGAAGTATCATTGCACTGTACATAGGTTGCTCTTCCTTCTTGCGCTGCATGAGTGGAAATGCAGTGGTTTGAATCTTGAGGCCAATTCTAGAGAGACTTGCGGAGAGAAAGGAACAACACCGCCAGCGATTGCCCAGCACAATGCTGCAAAAACAGCACTTCGGCGGCTATTGGCACAATCCTTGGGGCTCGGAAGGGTGGTCGTGGAGAAATTGCAGAAGCATTTTTGGAGAATCCGTCTGAGGTTCCAGACAAGGCTGCCGATTTTGTTTCCCAGAGGGCTCAAAATGTGAAAATTGTCGATTGAGACTCAGTTGCTGTTGGGAAGAACACCAAGCTTGTTTAGTGTGATTCAATTGCAAAATGCTTGCTTGGCTTTGTCCAGACTCATGTTTGACTGGCATAGTATTAGATTAACTGATGATCTGCACTGGGGCTCTCAGTCGTCTTCAACTGGTGAGTCTGCCTTGTTCATTGCTTCACATGTTTCTACTGGCAACAAGATAAAGTTCAGAGTGGGACTGTGGGACCAATGGATCAGGCGTGTTTCTCCCAGACTTGAATGTAAACAGTGGCCATTTACATATTTAAAGGAGGTCAGGTTTCGAAGGCAATGGTTGAGTCTGGACTTTGGACTTAGAATTTGTCCTTGCGAAAGGCTTTCCAACAAAATTTGGTTGCCTGCTTCACTGCTTCAGAATGATCCCCCCACGCAAGAGACCTTGGTCAACCTTCCGCCACTCAATGAGGTACCGAATGCACACTTCCATCTCTCACTTCCCGTCAAAACACTTCTACAACGATCGGCTGGAGAATGTGGAGAATCTGATCTTGCTGGACGCTGCCAAATCAGTATTTCCACGGCCAAACCAGCGCGTTGTATGGATTGATTGTGACAGCCCACACCAACTTGGCAGAGTCATCCAGGTGGGGAGTTCTAGTCGCTTGCTTTCGCATTTGGCAATGTGGTTCCTTTTTCTTTGTGACAATTTCACCCAGCTGGACTTCCCGCTTGTGCTGCCTGGGGTGGGAGTTGCACTGGCAACCGAAACATTCAAGGAAGCCTCAATGAGACGGTCTTGGAAAACAATACATCGTTGGAGAACCCGGGTGAAGCAGATATCATTGTGGAAGTACCTGGGCTGCTGAACAAATGATGCAGTTTGGGAGCTCAAGGTTTTCATAGTGTTTCTCTCTGCATTGATAGCTCTGTCATTGTCTGAATGCAGTTGCAGAATACACTGCCTCGCTTGAAAGGCATACAAGCGCTTGCTAGCGGAGCGCTGTTGCACAGCTAGGGACGTGGCCATCATTACACCCTACAAAGCCCAGCAGCAGTACATTGAAAGGAAGCTTGCCCTTATCCCATTCTTGTATTCCATTTTTGGTCCTCATCAGGACATTGGGAAGGAAAGCCGAATTATATATTTACAAGCTGATTCCTATCCTATTGCTTGGCACACTTTTCTATGGTCTGTGCTTCACTTAAAGATACTTAAAGGGCTCCAGTGGCCTTCTAGGATGCGCTGCTAAGGAAATTGAATAATCTCCCTGGCACCTTGGGGAAAAATGCTTCCGCAACTGCAGTGGGCACGGTCTTTAGCATGCAACTCGATATGGAGGGAGGGTTACTGATGGTTACTGAATCATCTCAAAAAACTAGCTGCATCTTGGATTCTAATTCTGCAACCTACCGAGTTTGAATATTTTCACGCAATTTCTCTAAGGCAAGGCTCTGAGCGGCACTTCGTTTTGCTCAGCTTCGTTCGAAGCGTGGCTGAAGGCCCAAGGGCATTGAGAACATGCTACAGCTTCAAAAATGCAAGACAGAAACTGCATCGTTGTGGCCTTTTTCCAGCTAGCAGCTAGTGAGCTAGTGTCATGGAAGACTTGGAACAAGCAAGATGTTTGTCCTTGAACTTGATACTTTTTGTCACCTTGAGATCTGTGAGTGGCCAGGTTGGGCCCTCCAAAATCTTGCAATGCAGGGCTCAGAGACTGAAATTCGCGCTGCTTGTATCAATGGCGGTCTTTGACAGCGGTGTATTCTCTTGTGTTGCTGTACTGATTCTTGGCAAAGGCTGAAGTTGGTTCAGTGCAAAGGGGTTCAGTTTTTGCATCGGCAAGGTTGCGGTCACAGCCAACAATCCCGCTCTACGACAGACGTTTGAGTCGCACATTGGAATTGCAGCCAAGGTAGGGCAGGTAGGGTGTCTGGTTCAAGGTAAACTGCAACTGTAGCGGCACACATGACAACATTTTCGCACTGCGGCTGGTTGAATAGTGCCATAGTTGCGCAATGCCCTGTACTCCCTGTCTCTCGATCTCTCTCTTGACAGAGGCAACCTTGCTCAATGTTGCTTTGACAAGAGCGCAACTTGGAATGAACAGAAGAGGAACCTTAGGTAGTCGCAACAGCTTTGTCTTGGGTGAAAGTCCTGCTTCCTCACCCTGATCGGCATTTTCCTTACCTGGTACTGGTCCCTAGGAAGAGCGGGCTGGTGATAGTTGGCAATCGGACCGTTCTTAGTGAAGGCTCAGAAGACTTCTTCCAGTTAGCTTCTGACCTCGATGATCGAGGCAACTTAGTTGGTGCGGCACAGTTTCGTGCCAGCCGTTTTTAGACTACCATCTTTGTGCTGGCGAACCCATCAGCACGACTTATGATCGTGAAAGGCAAGATCAAACACGCATGCATTTTCTTAGCAAAATGATATATATATATAGTTGGTAAAAAAAGACCATATAAGCATCAAGCCCCTCATTAAGTGCTCTGCGGAGTGGTCCAGTGAGAGCAGGCAATCATTTCTGTTTTGCAGACATACTCTTCTTGAGCTGCAGCCGGGACATCGCAGCGTCTTCCTTTTGGTCGTCAACGCTTGCACTTTGCGTGCTCGCTATGGCTTGGCAGATTCCTTGACCTCGACATTCAACAGCTTGGAGCCATGCCAGCTACAGCAGATACTCTCATGACATGTACTCTGAAGCCAAGTCCTAGCTCATTCCCGTAGGTCCTAATATTTAATCATGACACCTGAAGGCGTCGTTTTTTCAGAGCCATGGGGGATCTTTGGAATGAGAAGATCCTTGGCTTGGTCTGCTCGATGGAATGGCAGAATCAAAATATATGCAAATTGCATATCCAGTTGTTCTGTGGAGCAACCACCAAAGCCAGCGTCATCGTTAATAGAACAAGAGATGTACAGTGAGCCATCTGAGGACGGAAAAGGTGTGTCCAGAGCAGATGTTTGGCTGATGCATTGATGCATCAGTACTGCAAGCTTGCCTCGCCATTCAAGCAAATCCAAAGGAAGGGTCAAGACAAGGTCTCTCTTTATTCAGTTTCCGTTGAAGGGCATTGTGAAATCCAGCCTACTATTACATTCAAGATCTACTTTTGAGAGGTAACCCGCCCATCAAAATTCCACTTCCGGAGAGCATGCTCAACTTGCTGGAATGGATGCTTTTTTTTGTTTGTCAGTCTTGTCATTTCTGTCCTTTCTGATGCCTGGAGCCTGGATGTCCCTCCACCATAGCCATCAGACGCTTCAACCATTGGACGCCATGGCTTGGAAACGCGATGAAAGCAACTCGGCCTACAAGATGCGACTGAGCAGAGGATTACGTGTCACTTGAAGCTGCGCTTGCAGCGAAAAAGACATGTTTGACTCAAAAGCTTGACTAAAACCCAAGTTTCTCCAAAGCAAGGCTCTGAGAGGCACTTCGTTTTGCTCAGCTTCGTTCGGAGCGTGGTGGAAGGCACGCGGGCCTTTGTTCATGACGACCGCAAGACCAGTGGCATTTGACATCATTTGACGGCCTCTGGTGCTAGCCTTTTGCTTTCTGCTTCGTTTTGTCTTCTTCATGTCGTCGTGCTGCTGGTTGTGGTTGTTATGGTTGTTATGGTTGTTATGGTTGTTATGGTTGTTATGGTTGTCATGGTTGTTATCGTTGTTATGGTTGTTGTTATGGTTGTTATGGTTGTTTGTTGTTGTTGTTGTTGTTGTTGTTGTTTGCAGCGGCATTGCAACAAGCAGAGCTTCCAAGAGCATTTCTGTGAAGAAAGGGAGAATGGCTTCCGTAAGTTCAGATCTGTGTGGTCAGGTTGGGCCCTCCAAAACCTTTCGATGCAGGGCTCAGAGAGTGAGATCCGCGTCACTCGAACAAATAGGGGCCATTCACGGCTCCTTTGCAGTTATCTTCAAAACACGTCAATCTGTCACATCCCGATGCGAGGTTGCAGTCACAGCCACCAATCCCGCCCTGCGACAGACGTTTGAGTCACACATTGGAATTGTGGGCAAGGCTGGGTGCTTGCGAAAGTGGGCGCTGATGTGGACGCAAATCAGTCTTGTTTCACTTTGTGGATGGCTGACTCAATTGTGTACTATACTCCAATCAAGTTCATTGCTCTTGATGAAGGCAGACTTGCTGAATGTTGCTTTGACGAGAGCGTAACTTGGAGTGGAAATCGGACAACTATCCAATAGGAATGGCAAGATGCAGCAGCAGTTTTTTTGTTTACTGCGTGAGCTCTCAGCTAGCTTTTTTTGATGGATGTTCTCTTACAAAATCACTCCAGCAAAGTGCCAAGGAAGAGTGGGTTGGTGATTGTCGGCAATCGTACAATTCTGAGCGAAGGCTCGGAAGACTTCTTCCAGTTAGCTTCGGATCTCTGTGACCGAGGTAATTTAGTTAGTGCGGCAGAGTTTAAAGCCGGTCATGTTAGACTCGCACATTAGTGCGGCTCGCAAAGCTGGGAAACCATGAAAACTCTGATTGTCACGGGCCTAGGCGTGGTGGCATTGAAGTGTTGTTGTATGCCAACCCACAGTTGGGTGAAGAAAGGGCAGGAGAGTCAGATTATATCCTCTTTGTTTGTTTTCATTTGGACTTCCCAGTTTTGAGATGCAGTTGTCCATAATATCACTTTCTGGACTTGCCAGGAAATGGCAGATGATTCAGCTGCATTTCAATTCATACGCACATCCAAATTTGATTCATGCTTCTATGCATTTGCTCAAAAGCAAATACTCTGACTGTATCTCTGATTTTGAGCTGAGTCCTAGCTTCGTCCGAACACATGGCACGCGAAGCCCCTTCGAGGCATCGTTTTTTCCCCTGTAGATTTCAGAGACCAATGTGGAAAGGGAAGATCTTTGCTTAGTGCTGCTGATGGAGAAAAGTTTTTTCCAACGGAAATGCCCAATGCCTCTGTGACTTTTCTGCAACAACAGCCGAAAAAGCAGCATCATCCGACAGAGCAACAGACAGAATGTGAGGAGAAAAAGGTGTGACGAGCTTGAACCACTAGTCAAAGAAGCAAGATGTAGAGTCAATCTGTTGGACACTCAGACATATGTCGCTTGCCACGAAGAGCCTGGACTTTGTTGGGAGGTAGTCAGAATAGAATCTTCCGTGAGATCTCGAATCAGCTTCGGCCGCATGACATACAGTAGAGACACAAACACACACACACAGACGCAGTCAAGTTCTTTCCTGACCACTTGGCTTCCTTCCTAGTCAGACTGGCATCGCATACTTCCGGATGATGGCCAGATTCCGGGATTTCCACAGATGGGGTTCAAAGCGTGACGAAGACGGACACAAAAAGCCATCTCAACGTGTTTCGGTGTGTTTCCAACCCAGGCTCCAAAAGTATCTGCAGAACACACACACACAGATTAAAAAATATACAATATTTACATATAACTACTCAAACGGATCGCACTCAGGGCCTGGCCCCGTGTCCCAGAAGCCATGGCGCCCTTAGAGTCGGCCATGGCTCCCAGCCACTTGGCTCTGGACTCACTTTGCGGCAACTCAGATTTGTTGAAACATGTTGAAACATGTTGAAACATTGGAATCAGCAAAAATCAGTTGAAATCCTTTTGGCTGAACCACTGCTGGGGACCACAGTTGTTGAGCATTTTTCGACATATTTTGACATTTCCTACAGGATTTCAACGAACGGCCAGGTGAGGCACTACGTCAGCTGGTGCTCTTGGGCTCTGAAGAGGTGCAGATGCTCATCCCACCAACAAACAGGAATTTCAGGATTTTTGATGAACCATTCTCAGCTGGATGCTGGAAGATGCTGGAGGTGATGCTGGAAATGATGCGATACATCGATACATCATGGATTTATGGATTTCAAACACCAGGGCGAGGCAGCCGTTGCTTCGGCCGTGGAGAACTTGGACAAAGACACTCCGAGTTCTGCGGGGTTCTCAGTGGCCGTGGCTGTGCAGAGTGGTGACCTCGTGACCTCCATGTTTCTGGTTTTTTTCCACTCCCCCGAAGAACATCACGAGCAAGTTCAGGGACTTGCTGAAGCCTCATATCTTCAGCAATCAACTTCCAATTTTTCTAAGGAAATTTGTTGACTTCCACATCTCAACCTCCGTTCATTTTTCTCCATTTTTCCATGATGTTTGCCTGTTGAACAGGAATGGCTCTGGGCCGCCGTGGCCAGTTTTCTGGGCCTCGCGGATGATGGCAGCCCCGAGTTCTTTCCGCGCGCTTTTGCACGGCCGGAAGCGCTCAGCAGCTGTGCAGTCGCTCAGTGCAAAAAAATTGACATCCTGCAATGGGGCCAATGGGGTTGGGATGATTGGGGATGGTGGGGATGGTGGGGATTCTTGAGGATTTATCTGATTTTCATTGTGTTCTTTGAGCACTTAGAAGGCATCAAAAGGGACTGCACAGATGCATTTGCAGTTCTTTCTGCAGCTTAGAGGGATATTGATTGGTGATTGAGATCAATATCATATTTGGCTCGGTAAGCCAAAAAATGTCCTTGTGACATCTTGTGACTATTTCGAGTTGTGAAGAGTTGGTCGGTCCTTTGAAGCGTCTTTGAACACAGAGGACTGCGCTATGCTTTGGGGCTTCGGGAGTCTCTACGGATTGTTCCAGGACAGAGCATGATTTTGATACTGCTAGTAAGTATCAGAGTTTTGCTGAGTTGTGGGGTTGTTGCGCCATAACAACCTGCAGACATTCCTCCAGTATCCATCGACAGTATCAAACCTGGAAATTGGAGGAGGCGTCCAGCTCCCACTTTGCGCAACTGGCTCGGCAACATCAGCTCTCAGAGGTGAGCATGGGACCTCTAGGAGCATCCGTTGGGTTGAAGCACGGTATTGATCACGGAGAGAGTTTCCCATTAGACTGAATTATACTGTGTAGATATATATATATATACACTACATATGTCTATCTATCTATCTGTCTGTCCGTCTGTCTGTCTGTCCGTCTGTCCGTCCGTCTCTCCATCTCTCCGTCTCTCCGTCTCTCCGTCTCTCCGTCTCTCCGTCTCTCTGTCTCTCTGTCTCTCCGTCTCTCTATCTCTCTGTCTATCTATCTGTCTATCTATCTATCTACCTATCTATCTGCCTGCCTGCCTGTCTGTCTATCCATCTGCCTGTCTGTCTATCTATCTGCCCTGTCTGTCTATCTATCTGCCCTGTCTGTCTATCTATCTGTGTCTGTCTGTGTCTGTCTGTGTCTGTCTGTGTCTGTCTGTGTCTGTCTGTGTCTGTCTGTGTCTGTCTGTGTCTGTCTGTGTCTGTCTGTGTCTGTCTGTGTCTGTCTGTGTCTGTCT
>Ga0126342_10010041_pt1 | contig 16945 bp, 13 predicted proteins | sample Cyp1metagenome_FD_92528 | JGI IMG/M metagenome (GOLD analysis project Ga0126342, IMG submission 92528) | Coral microbial communities from Lord Howe Island, Old Settlement Bay, Australia - Cyphastrea 1 metagenome | ecosystem: Host-associated > Invertebrates > Cnidaria > Coral ... | reverse complement strand
TATATATATATATATATATATATATATATATATATATATATATATATATATATATATATATATGTATATATATATATGTATATATATGTATATATATAAACATATATATATAATATAAACATATATATACATATAAATATATATCCAAGTATACCCATTTCTCAGATCTCCCAAGCAACCATGATCACCTCATAGCCCCCAGGTGGTTTCCTTGAAGTTGCCGGATCCCATTGGCAACCAGGCGCCGGATCCCAATGACATGTCGCCGGGGCGATTCGTTGGTAACGATTCGGTTGACTCAGTTGATGGGGGACATGGAGATTTTCTCTATCCCATATGCTCTACGTATATATATATATGGAATAATATATCCCATAGGATCCATGTATGGTATATATGCTAACATTGGGGGTATATTGATGGTAAATGTTACCATATGTGGCATACATGGATCTTATGGGTGTATATATATATATGGAATATTTACCAACATTAATGGAGTATGGAAGATTTACTGACGTTTGGGCCATAAAATGGTGGTAAATGTTGCTAAATATTCTATACATGGAGCATGTGGGTATGGAAAGTTTCACGGAATTTCGCAATTTCCGATTCCAAAATCATGGAGAGTGACTGAAATTGGATCTGATCTTATTTTGGGGCGGTTACACCTGAAAAAGACATTGAACATCAATCATCTTGGAGGTGTGGTATGTTGATATGTATGTTGGTTTTTCAGAAAAGGGACGATTCATCTCTATCAAAGGAGTCTTTCTTGAAGACACAGGGCGTGGTTGTATGCGTCAAAGCTAGATAAAAGATGACAAGTCCATTTGTGGTCCTCCAGGTCTTAATAGTTTGGGTAGATCTTAGTTTGGTTCGTCCCGCATGTTTGTTGCATTTTGTTGCTATATTAGCCTCTAGTAACCGTTCACAGTGCTTTTGTTTTTATGGCCCATTCGTAGGTAATTTACAATGGTATACAGCTCCAAAAAGATGCTTTTCCAGTTCGCAAGCTGTGAAAACCAGAGAGATCATGAGGTGTTCCATCAGCTCCGAGCAAGTCCCATGTTTTTCAGTTGACTTTACCGCAGAAAAAAGAAATCCGTTCCCTACGACCCCGACCCGAAGGATCTCCCACTGGAGCTGCGCCGCAGCATTTTGGTCACCTACCTGGATGAGGACCGATTTTTTTTGCGACGAGATAACTAGATGATTGGCACTCATGTTTGAAAGAAATGTTCTAAATGTTAGATTGTTTCTTTAATATTTTTTAATTTTATAGGAACTTAGATGTTAAAAGAATAACAAACTAATGGTTTGATGGTTACCCCAATCATTAGGTCCAATTTTAACCTATCTATGTTTTGAAAAAAAAATGTTTAGCACAAACGATTCCAACTTTCACCATCCAATGATTGGAGTACCGACTTGGCCCGGAATTTGCGGCATTTTCCAAATATTGCTGATTGGTGGTTTGGAACATTTGTTTTCCCTAATATATTTTCCCTAATATATGGGATAATCCTTCCCATTGACTATTTTTCAGAGGGGTAGGTCAACCACCAACCAGTTTTTGAACCAAGTGATGGAAAATGAGGTTTGACGGTGACCTGTGTGATTTTTATTGGGGGCTAAAGACAGGGTCACTTTTTTCGCATGTTCTGGGGGATATGATGGGATGGCTTTTGGCTTTCAGATCTTTCAGATCTTTCAGATGGAGATGGGATTTGACCCTGCTGAAGGTGGCCATTCCCAAACTGAGTTTCTTGGGTTAATTACAGTATGTCCCCTATTTTCAGACAACCCATAGTGAACAAAGGTGTGAACTATGGGAAGATGACTGTCATCTCTTGAACCGAAGGGATTCAACATGTTTATTACCCGGCCTGGTAAACGTTGTTTGCGAACTGGAAAATCACCATCTTTAAGTGGGTAAATCAACGAACTAAATGGGCCATTTTCAATAGCTATGTAACAAATTACCAGAGGGTATTTTTTATATGTTTCTTTGGAATGAGGATTTGGAGGATGAGCATATTTATTCCCCAACAGTTTGGGAGTGTTTTCTCACTTCATATGGCAACTCAAAATACTGCCATTGCTGGCGTCATCAATCCTCGCGTTATCCTGAAACAAATCCACGGCAGCCAGCAGACAAGCCATGCCATTTACAGGGGATTTCACAGCAGTTTTTTGAGCCCCAACTTCCATCCCGATGGGTTCCCCTGGGTGGCCTGGGTCGGTCAACCAACTGGATGACACGAAAACAAAAAAGGACGACCTGGTGTATATGACTAGATATAACTAGCCAAACATGGACTTTGAAAGGATATTTGATATATATATATACATAATTGTATAGTATAATTGTATATAACGAAAGGATATCTGATATCAGATAGTAATAGTATACAACAAAAGATGTTTTCAGATAGGCTAGCCAAAAATCCACTGGTTTCATCATCATTTTCTCCCACATATTGCCATTGCTGGGGTGCATCTGCAGGAGATGATGATCGTCCGAGATGAGTCCGGAGTGGCAGAGGCGTTCAAGATTATAGGTTGTTTTTTTCCAGTGAAATTTGAGTACTCTTACTTAAGTACGTTTTTTTCTAAAAAACATGATAATTGGACTTCCAATTCCATTCAACATATTCAACACTTGGCATGTGTCCTGTGATATGTGGCTTCCCTTCCTTGTTTTTTTGTTCGTTTACCCTGTGGTTATTTAACATAGCCATGGAAAATTGCCCATTTATAGATGGTTTACCTATTAAAAATGGTGATTTTCCATGGCTATGTTAGTCATAACCAGAGGGTACTCCTGAAAAGTGATTTGAGGCTACCTATGTCGCGTCCCTGTGGGCCGAAGACTGAACCAATCAGATACCCCCAAGCATTGGTAAGCCAAGAATCTCGCCTGACAAGTGGTCACAACTAGGAGGCAGTCCTGTTTAGATCCTGTGACTTTCCATGGAATCCACAGTATCATAGAATTGGATGATGGGAAAATTTACAGGAAACCCCTATATTAGATGGTAAAAACCATGGTTTCCTGTAGATTTTCCCATCATCCAATCCATTGACAGTATGCACCCTGAGAGTGTCATCAAACATGGCGTCACCTGGAACATGTCAAGCGCCAAAATCATCGAACCTTTGCTGGAGGGTTGTCCAGCAATCCATGAAGCTGATTACCAGATGCTACACCACATACTGTTGATGTTCTTGACCCATTGAGCATACCAAAGTCAATCATTTATTTCTGGTTCTTCCATTTTTCAAAATTGGAGTTCATGATTGCGTGATTACTAGCTGGTTGGTGGTTTGGAACAGTTTTCATTTTTCCATATATTGGGAATAATCATCCCAACTGACCTTCATAATTTTCAGAGGGGTTGAAACCGCCAACCAGATAATATGGTGAATTATGAATCTATCCATCTATCAAACCAGGAATCAAATCCTTAAGCAGTATATGTTCTTATTGTACAATATGTGTCAATATGGGGATTTCCATAAATGGGGGATCCCCCAAAATGGTTGGTTTGTAATGGAAAATCCATCTAATTGTGATGACCTCACCGTTTTCCGTCCCTGGAATGATGGTCCATGGTTAGTTGGGGTAACTATCCCAATATAGCCTTATTTCAGATTAGTGAATTACTATAATTTATCCAGATCTACAATTTAAAAACTTGGTCTATATACTATCATATCATATCATATCTATGTGAAAGTGATTTGTTGTTTAAATATGTCAATATAGCCCAACCAGCTAGACATTTCTTACTTTTCGAAGGCCTTTTTTTCATGGTGCCCTTGGCGAAGTCCTCGGGACCTTGGTCGATTTCCAGCGCAACGGGACCAGGTCTTGGTGAAAGAAATGTCCGCAGTGGCTCCAAAGATGGTGCCTGAGGAGGCCAACCCAGGGTTAATGGTTAACACTGTTTAATGGTTATTAAATGGGTAGTAATGGTTATTAATGGTTATTAATGGTTAGTAATGGTTATTAAAACGACCATTTTCTGGGTATCCCTTCAGGAGGTGTGCACCGAAACTCAATTTTCCCGCACCCTGGGTCCGCGAAATGTGAGTTGTTTCAGACCCATTTATGATTCTCTACTTGGCGGTTCATCCCACGGATCGTTTTTGTGGGTTAGTTCACCCCAGTAAGTGGATTGATCCTACTTATCCCACTATTTTAGTGGGGTTTTATCTTACTAATTAAGTGGGATGAGTCACCAAGTAGAGAATGTAGATATCCAATATGATCCCATGGATGGAGGGTTTTTGAACTGCACCAGGCAGGGTAACTATTGGGATTCCGATGAAACACTGGAAATGGGATGATGGCATGTTTACCATCTACTAACAGGATTTTGCGACCATCCACAGTATCTCCATAAACCCAACTTATTTCTCCATGAATTTTGTCCATATATTATTTTATATATATATATATATATATATTATTTTATATATATATATATATATATACATATATATATATGGGTTTGTTTAAAAATGTGCTACCCAATAAAATTCCAACGGATGATCATGCATTATCATCAAGTGTTCCATATTTTTCCCATTCAAATATCTATAAAAGATGGTGGTGTCTCTCATGTTTCTCACATCCCAGATGCTCCATGCTGGAATATGCACACCTACATTTACCCCATTTTTATGGCCCAGTTTTGTAGGTAAATATTCCACCATGGTTCGCATCTGGGCATATTTCAGCCATCCAGTTCTGCTGCAGGTGGAGGTTACCGGAAACTCCACCAATGCCACCACTGTGAAAGCGGCGACGGAGACCGACGAAGGTGACGAAGGGAAGGTGGGTGGCGTCCCTATTCGTGGGGCCCCCATAGGAAACCATCGGAAACCATAGGAAACCATCGGAAACCATAGGAAAAATGTGATTTAACTATATAGGGAAATGGCGATTTGACCAAGAAAAATGGGGATTTATAGCTGATTTATGATAGCTAAGTTGGTGAACAGATTTTGGTTCACTGTTGGGTTCGGTTGGGTTCGACAACTGGCTTCACCATGGTTCGTATCCCTAGAATTTCAAACCACGCAAACAACATCACCAACTATAACTATTGTCACCAATGGTTGGAAAGAGTTGCCTTTAAAGTACACCCAAAATTGAATAGCCTGGGTTTACCCTCTGGTGAACTAACATAGCAATGGAAAATCACCATTTTTCATGGGAAAATCCACTATAAATAGCCATTTTCCATTGCTATGTTAGTTCACCAGAGGATACCCCATAAAATTTTACCATCCATTTATGGAGAGATTGGGCCTGAGTTCATGAAATGGGACCGTAGCAATGTTTCGAAATACCACAGTTATAAAGAAGCGACAGATTGCTATATCCAGTAGGGAAAATATGAAAATGATATCCCAGATCATATTGTCGAGTTTCCATGTCAAATCTAGAGGGTGTATCCTTAACCCACCCTATAATCATATCGATTCTAGTCAGTACATCTGAAGCTGATTTCCATAGTCTTTCCACTCTCGTGGGCGCAGAAGTTGCTGAAAGTTCCCGTCCAATGTGCGCTGCCTTTCCAAGACTTACAACATCTTACAAACAAGACCTTTTCGCAAAATCTAAAGATAAACATAAACTACTAAACTGAAGAATACTCAGTTCTTCCAAAAAAATCACCATAGACTACTAAACTGAAGAATACTATATAAGTTATTCCAAAAAAACTGATATTTTAAATTGACCTTTTCTTTGGGCGTGGTGACCACGGGCTGCCCCGGCTGCTTAGACCGGGCCTTGCTTGATGCAGCAGAGTCAGAGGCGAAGGGTTCTGCGTGAACTGGGCATGGGAAGATCTGGCAGTATCTGGATAATCAATATATATATACCCTCTGGTAAACTAACATAGCTATTGAAAATGGCCATTTATAGTGGAATTTCCCATTAATAATGGTGATTTTCCATAGCTATGTTAGTTTACCAGAGGGTATCATAACTGGTTGGTGGTTTTGAACATGTTTTGATTTTTTCCATATATTGGGAATAATCATCCCAACTGACCTTCATAATTTTCAGAGGGATAGGTATATACCACCAACCAGATAATATGCTGAATTATGAATCTATCCATCTATCAAACCAGGAATCAGATCCTTAAGCAGTAGATGTTCTTATTGTACAATATGTGTCAATATGGGGATTTCCATAAATGGGGGAATCCCCAAAATGGTTGGTTTGTAATGGAAAATCCATCTAATTATGATGACCTCACCGTTTTCCGTCCCTGGAATGATGGTCCATGGTTAGTTGGGGTAACTATCCCAATATTTCTTATTTCAGATTAGTGAATTACTATAATTTATCCAGATCTATAATTTTGAAAAATGGTTTATATATACTATCACATCTATGTTTTGTTTGTTTCAATATGTTAGAAGAAGTCTATATATATATATATAATTCTAGAAATGAGAGATCCATTATAGATTGTATGTTGTAATATTTATATATATAACCCCCCCATGTTTTCAACCAATCTCTTGTATTGTCAGCTAATCCCCGGATGCATAGAGCCAGAATTATCTTTTATCTTTGGGAAATATTGTACCTAAAATTGACAGGAACTGAAAGTCCAAATTCTAGCTTTGGAGTTGAATATGGACCAAGTTATGGGAATATCATCTATATATAGTCGGGAAATCCATCATACATAGATTTAACGGGTAGAAGTCCCCGAACTACTTGGGAATAATGCATATCATGGGAAATCCCCTATGAATGAAGGCTTTAGTTGGAAAATCATGGAAGGAAATCAAGATTTTCCATTGTCATGGTTGATTGTCAGAGGGTAATGGGAATATTGTATGGGAATATTAGAGTTCACTGTATATTCAGACTATGTACAACTATGTATCAATAATTGGGAGAGTTTACAGGAACATGTGGGTGTAAAACAAACAGAAATGATGATAGTTTATGGTGTGTACATATATATATACATACATACATATATATATATATATATTTGAGCTACAGCCAAAATTAAGGTAATGAAGAGTAGTATTTGAGAGGTTTCTTTCTTTGAAAATTGAGCTGAGGCTTGGAAAACAATACGGAACTCTCCCAAGAACGATAACATGTGCCGGGCATTCACCATTTGTTTGAGAGATAAGCAAGCAGCCAAATGTCAATCTTTGGCTTTAACGCTTGCTGCTTGCTATTGCCACCATCTTGGCCACTGGGAGGGAACAGGTCCTGCATTTAAGCGTGGTGATACGAATGCTATACGAATGCTATAATTACATTCCTCTCTTCATCTCTTTTGGTTTGTGCTTCCTATACTGTGATAGAATGTTCTATGTTGATGAAGGCATATCTGCCATATATTTGCCATAGTGTTTGCTCACTTTTTGCGGCAGTTGGTTTTTGTTTTTCCCCGGCAGCCTCCACCATATCATATGTGTGCTCATATGTGAGCAACGGCTTTTATTTGCTAATGTACAGAGGAAAAAGCAAGTCTTCTGGTGGAAATACATTATGTTTCAACTTCAGAATAAGGCTGAAGAGGAGATGGGTCCGCCGAAAAAAGAACGCAGTAAGTCATATTTGAAGACTTAGAAACGACAATTCACAAAGTGTGGTTATTTTGATGGGACCACCCCTTTTTTTTCGCATGATATTCTTGGGTTGTACCATCCTGTTCAGACCGCTCTCCGTGTTTCCCCCATCTCGTTCCAGCGATCCGGCAGTAACAGCATCTGAGCATCTGCAGATGATTTTCCATGGCCCATAGTCATAGGCCTCCAGTTTATATACAGGTATAAATCATATATGATGATAGTATCATGTATGCCCTACAGCCTCCATACCTCCAGTTTATGATGATGATACTATCTTAGTTTACTGGAGGGTATCATCAACAATCTCGGGTTGGTACTCGAAGCCGAGATCTTCGATGTTTCTCGAAGCCGAGATTTTAAGCACTCGATTCAGACCCGGTAACAAGGTGCCTTAGCGGCCTTAGCCCAAGACATAAATGAATTGTGCTCACATCACACACATGTGTGCCATGGTTATCCATGGTTAAAACTTGGGTAAGTTTGCCACATTGTAGGATGGTAGTGCCACCTATATTAGCGACCAAAAAACCCAGGCAATGCCACATCCCCATCGATCCCATCGTAACATAGATGTGAAAAACGCACCATTTGTGGATCATGTTCCTTGAGAAACCATGGGTTTTCCATGGTTTTGCACATCTATGTTAGTTTCCCTTGGGGTATCAAAGCGTCCTACCAGGCATCTTGAGCGAACTTCGAGGCTTGGGTGACGCAACTGAAGTCACACATGATTTTTTTTCCTGTAGCCATTGGATTTTTGGACCTGAGACATCTTGTTCTAGGTTGGCCATGGACCAAATGTTGATGTTAAGCAACGCGGGGCAGAACGTGTTGAGATTTCCAGTGACATCCATAGATCACCACGTGATTTCAGTGTGAGTCCAGAGGTAAAAGTTCTGTTTGTAGCCAGGTCTAGGTCGGGATATCATCATCATCATCATAATCATCAGCACCATCACCATGACCATGACCATCATCATCATCAGCAGCAGCATCATCATCATTGATGATGATAGCAATAACAATGCATAACAATGCGAATAATGTTTACCTGGGCCTTCCAACTCCTAAAAAATATCAGTCGTTTTGCACAATAATCAGGCGTTTCATCAAATTTATGGTCGTATCAAGCGTTTCCCCAAAAAGTTAGGCGTGGTATGTCATGGCTGCATTTCCCATCAGCATGGCCCTCCTCCCAGTCTTCTCACCAGTATTTTGCTTCCAATCCGCACATCCAAGTTGGTTTCTGTTTAATTGCGCGCTCCCAAAATTATACAAATTTACCAGATTCTTGGATTTGCGGGCATTTGCGGGTTTTTGCGGGCGTTTTGTGGGTAATTTTGGGCGCAGTTACGCGCATTTATATGTGTTGGTGCTCGGGATATGAGAATGGCCTGGTATATCTCCCTGGGACGCAGGCAGGATGCAAGCCATGTTCAGTCATATTCAAAATGTCACTTGTGGTGATAGTGTGGCCACTAGGAAGCAAAACCAGGCAAACTAGTAGAATTAGACGAGAATCTGAAAACTGGTTCATTTTAGGTCAGACTCCAAAACTACCAAAAATAATTGATCGAAGGAATGTTCAGGTAGAAAAAAAAAGTGAAATTCTGTCTTGCAGACATGTGTTTTTCTGTGTGAGGCAGCCTCTGAATTGGCCAAGTAGTTTCACAACGAGTCCGTAACGTGCCAATCTTCAAGCCCACGGCAGCCCAGTCATGCAACGTTTGGGTGTCGGTGGGTGGCTTTTCGGAGCGGGGCTGGATCATGGATCAATGAGGATCAATGGGGATCACCTATCCGACCATCAAGCCGAGATTCGATCAGAATTCCAGCTCCCGCCCTCATTTTCGAACGCCAGTGAAACAGCTGAGCAAATCACAGAGCCCACTATGTCATCACTAGTCCTTTTTGAACGCCCCTCGCCTCACCTGGTGGCTGCCATCGATCCATCGAATTTTCCAAAAAAAAACAACGGACTGGTGAATCTGCAGCCAAGTGGATGGGAAAACCCAAATTGTAATTTCACCAACTGAGTGCCTCAACCAGTGTTTTGTATTGTTCTTTCAAGTCATGACACCTGTGAAACGGCTGCAAAAAAACGCGCTTTGTTAGCGCTTTATTGATTGAAGGTGCACCAATTTCTGTTGTGTTCTATGTTCCTCTGATTTGAGCATGCAATGTGTTACTCGGTGTTTTGTTCGCATCTTAATCCCCTTTTGTACAGGACTTTCCCGACAGGGCCACTGCGGCCATGCGCACAGAGGAAAATGACCTGTTCGCACCTGGTTGCTGTCTTGGCTGGTCATCCTGTTACAAGGTTCAGTGCTCTCCATGGATACTTGCAAGCTCAGAATTTAGATGAACATGATAGACATCAACACCATGTGCAGAGTTTGCTCCTTTGTTCAAAGTAAAGAATTGCAAAATTGCTCGGCTCCGCAGTTTTCGGTTGGTTTGGTATGCTTTATGTCAAGAGCTTCTCATAACCTGTTTCATTTTTACCAGTGCTGGCTACCGTATCATGGTCCAGCCTAAACTGTACCTCATCACCTATTTGAATGGTCAGATGATTTTGATCGCTCCCTAATCAGCACGTTTAGTGACTGCAGGTCAGCATCATACAGAAAGTTTCCAGTCAGAAGTGAGTTATTCGAAACCTGCTGGACCTAGTTTTCAACACTCCTACCTCACACTAGTTACCATGAACACTTAAATTCCTAGTGAACAGTTTAGCAAAAAGCACAGCACTCCTTTTGGCTCGCCCACCTGTACATATCGACGGCCATGGGGGTAGAGACCTCAAGAATCCCTCAAGCCCTAAACAGTAAAAAGCACTGGTTCTTGCAGATGTGTAGCAAACGAACTAACCTGGGTTTTATATGGTTTTATGAACTAACCTGGGCTGCCTCACCTTGTGAAAAATCAGGTGCCGATGCTTCGTCCCACCCCCGCTTCCTTGACAGTGTCAAGTGTCAACAGCATGGCACCTTGGACAAAGACGTAACGGAAACCACCTGGTTGGGAGATGTTCACCAAGAAATATGGGGGAGTGGCATTCAAAAATTGTGACATTTGGTGATGGGTAGTTTAGTACTTCACTGCAAATTAGATCTTGTGCTATGAAAAGCGGATTTTCTTGTGCAAGATATCCAAGATAGGCCATGTTTCATTCATCTTGTGGAAACATATGGGCCATATCTTTAGTATTCTTTAGTCATTAACGAGCATTTTGGATGCTGTTCGGCCTCAGCTTCTTTCCCTTATTTATCATCAAACTAACTTCCCAAGGCTGTTGTTAAAGAAGGATCTATTCATGTGGGGCCTAATGATGTGGGAGATCACATTGGAAGGCATCATATGTTCATCATGACAATTGGATTTGATTTCATGGGTAACCCCTTTTTCGGCTCAATGATCAATATATTATATCAATATATAATATATAGCATAATTTATAAATCACAGTGGGCTATAGCTATAACATTACTAGACACTGTCGTTTGTAAACAGATATAAGATATAAACGGTATCATCACCACACTCAACAGAATGCATGGCTATCAGTGGCTTGTCATAAAAAAAACAAAAACGTTCCGGACGGACTTGGCGACTTCATCCATGACCTTGCCAGGTGCCGATACCAGTCCGGGATCCCAAATCCAATGGTTTCGCCATGGGATTTCGATGGCCCTAATCGAAATAGATGGTTTACCGAACTTAATAGCATGGTGGATCTTTCCATGGCAAACTGTTTGTTAAATAACCAGATGGTACTGATTATGCAATTTTGCGACAAAGCCATTGTTTGTTTCCCAAGATTTTGTCTTTCCATACCTGCTTTGGGAAGATGCGTTCATTTATCAGCCACGCAACCAGATATCTCTTATAATCTTCAATTCCGCCAGCAAATGTCCGTTAAAATTTGGCTGAAAGGTATTTCAGGTATATATATATATATGCGGCCTATGTGCAGTTGTTTTGCTTCTGATGTTGGCCTTTAGCCATCAGTGTGGGGCCACTCATCCACATATCATAATATGACCAAAAGTTGCTATTGGCCATCATGGGAACGTTTTTTGCACATCATCCAAAAAAACCACCGAGATGTCCGCCATGACTCCAAGTCAGTGAGTCCGCCACTGGAGGCCTGGCTTGATATCTTCCGTTTCTGTAGCATCTCAGACTTGGGTCCCTTGGCCAAGAGCACCGCTACACGCGATGCGTGTGATCTGAAAGGGGGACGTATATAAAAAATTGGGTGTTGAAAGGGGGAAGGGATTACTTTCCCAGTTTTTTTTTGTAAGTGGAGTTGATATGAGATTCAGCAGGGTAAATCATCCATTTTCCCGTAGTTATCCTATAATGAACCCTCCAATTTCCCAGAATATCCCTATTGATTATTCTGGTTGGTGCTTTGGTTTCCGGGAATTTTGAATGACATTCCAGAAACCGTTGGGAATCTCAGCATCCAACGCATCCGAGTTGTCCATGATTTTGAAAAGAGGGCTAGGCGAAAAAACACCAACATCCACCAACCAGTTATGAGTTGATAAATGAATTACTGGTTAGCATTTGGCCGATGTGTTTTTTTTGCACATGTCGACGTCGACACATTTTTTTTGTGAGTTTTCCAGCCCGTCATCGGCCTGAAAAGGTCGGATGGGGATTCAAAGCGACCTGGAGTTGACCACTCCAAAGACGACCGTGAAACGAATCTTCCAGTGGTAAAAATCGGTGGAAAGATATATCGAAGAAGTTGGATATGAAAAATTTGGCTGTTACGGAGTTTCCTAATCCCCATGACGGATCCGGCCGGTGCTGGTAGATTAATGCTAACATTGATTGGGGGTTTTTGTTGATGGGATCCATGGCACACCATTAATATAGCAGCACCGTTAGGATCCGTCATGGGTCAAGAAACCAAGTTCTTCTTTCAAAAAATCTGGTTGTCAGGTGCCAGTTTGGCCGTGGACAAGCACTGGCGAACAGTTGCGGACTCCTACCACGTCTGGGCTGATGCCTATGTTGGGGCCGCTCAGCTCTGTTGTGACTTTAGGGAGTCCAGCGAAAAAATGCACTGAACACAGGACGAAAAATGGAAGAAACATGGGAATTCATTACCAATAAAATGTGTTTTTCGGGAATATTATAAAGATGGATGAATGATTAGTTATTGAGTATAATGATGATGTTCTGTGAAAATGTGAATTGTCACCAACAACTGTGGTATGGCTTCGTCCAAACAGGGGATGATTGCACCAATTTCTGTCACTTTGTGGCTTCCGTGTGGCCAGTGGGTTGTACCCAGGCTTTCCGCAACGAATGGGAAGGTCAAACATTGCCCTCCGGTAATCAAACATTGCAATGAGTATGGCAATGGGAAATCCTGGAAGTAATGGAGGTTTAGTTAGCTGGGAAAACCATTGAACGAAATGGATCGAAATGGTGCATTTTCCAGCTTGCGCCATGTTTGATTGCCGGAGGGTATCAAATTGAATTGTGCTAGACAGAGATTCCACTTCTTTCCTTACCCAGATGCTCCATGTATGGAATATTTACCTACATTTACCCCAAAAATGGCGCAAATGTAGGTAAATATTCTATACATGGAGCATCTGGGTTAGGATAAAAAACAGAACATCTATTTCTGTCACAAGCTGATGGATCAAGATGATCAAAAAATGTGCCAGCGTGGCAGCCTGACGTGATCATGCGGAAGAAGTAGCTACATCCCCACATATCCCCACTAACCTGGATTTGCTGAAAGATTAGCACTGTGCTAATCCACCAAAATTATAGACCCTATTGGGAAGATGGTTTAATTCGAAAAAAAAAAACAAATCAGCAACTCCAAGTCAAGTACAATAAGATTATACCTGCACAGTTGCACTCCGCACGAGGAATATCAGTTTTGATCACCCGAGCTGCCCCAGTGCCATTGGTCGCACAGGAGCGAACGCAAAGAGTGGATGACTCCAGTTCACCCAACGGCGGGGGAACTCGGGGTAGCAGGACAAAAATCTTCAAATTGAATTGATTTAGCATAAAATGGATGGACATCGGATGAGTAGATGATTTGTAGTTTAGCTGATTTTAGGTTGAGACGATTGGTGTCGTATTCAAAAAGACTAGATAACCCATAGGATCCATGTATGGTATATATGCTAACATTGGGGATATATTGATGGGATCCATGTTACCATATATAGCATACATCGATCCTATGGGTAAGGAAATCAGATAGATGTGTGATGGTTGAAACAGCCTCTTTTGGGCACTTTCGGGCTACGTATGACGCAGACACTAATATGAATGTAGAGCATCGGTAACAGCAGACAGCAGGCTCCAACCCATTGAACGGTCAGCACTCATCTATTTTGTGGGTAAAGAATGACTATACGCAAGGGACAATCCACGATTTGTAGGATTTTGTAGGTTTTGTTGATTCTGAACTTGCTTTGATGGGACAAGCAGGTGTCGCTCTGGCGACCCAGAAAAACGTCCTCCCACCATTTTTTTTTTTTACACCTCAGTGTTTTTCAGAGTAGAAAATGTGTGAAAAAAACATGGGAACATGATCAGATTGTTTTGATCACATTGATCCGTGGAGATGTGAGGTGAAGGTCCATTGCGATCCCTGATCCAACGTCCCTTCGGGGAGGCACGTTGGGACCATCCTAAAAGTGAAGGTGCCGTGCCAGTTGCAGAAGGGGTAGCTTCGCTCTCGGTTCCATTTCTAATCTTCCTGAGGTATAGATAAATGATGTTCTGTCTTGAATTAAATCTCATGTATACCATTGTAATTATACCGCATACCGCATACCTGTGAAAATTGGTCAAGTTGTTCTTGTTCTATCCATTCTAAGAGGGTCATTTATCATCATTTATCCCATGCACTTGAAACAAATTGAAATTCTTCATCAAACAAGAGCAACAGAATTTCTCTAGAGCATCCCCTTTGATGAGTTCTCTTTGTAAATTTCAATGGATCAACAAAAAGCAGAAACTCCATATGGATCATCCATACCCATGACGGATCCATGGTGCTGCTATATATGGTGTGCCATGGATCCCATCAACAAAAATCCCCAATCAATGTTAGCATTAATCTACCAGCACCATCATGGATCCGTCATAGGGATTTGTTGTTGACCTTAAAAATCACCCAGTTTTGTCGGTAAATATACCAGCACCATGGATCCTATGGGATTAATATACCAGAAAATCACCCAGTTTTGTAGGTAAATATAACATTTACATACATTTACCATCAATATATCCCCTTTTATGTTACCAGCACCATGGATCCGTCATGGGATTACCATCACCAACCCTTCACCAAGCGACGCCAGATTCTCGTTCTGCCAGGACGCCATAGGTTGGCACGTGGCGGTGCTCTCCGAAGAGAACGCTCCCGATGGCTCGGAGCAAGAGAAGTATTTCACAGGCGCGAAGCGCTAAGGAACTGGTTGAAGCCATGGCCATAGATTTATAGTGGATTTACCCATGAAAAATGGTGGATCTTTCCAGTTCGTTATGTTATTGAATTCATATCTGGTTGGTGGTTTCAAACATAAATTTTATTTTCCATTTCATATATATGGATATATATATGGGATGTCATCCGAAACCCATTGACGAACTCCATGATTTTTCAAGATGGTTAAAACCACCAACCAGGGAAAACAGCTGGAAATTTCGCGCAACAAGTTGTAAACAATTGGACAACAGTTGAAGTCTGTATGGACATGTGTATCTTGATGTTGCTTGGCCTCCGCAAAATCTTGGTGAATGTTGTTTTTGCGGGTTGTTGGACATATGTTTGGCCATTTTGTTTCAGAGTATGGCACATCGTATCCCACCAACTATACTAATATGCAATGCCATGCCATATCATGCCATATTTGTATCTCATTCTATATTTGTCTATAGATAGAGATATGATTTGTGGTTGTTGAAGATATGATATGTGGTATCAACCATAAACAAATGCGGGATAAAATACGTGCTTTACGTGGTGTTTGGTTTTTTTAGTGCCCAAAATTAGAGAACTCTAAATCGCTCCGAAAGCCATGGGTGCCCTGTTTTCATAGACATGGATTTGTCACGGTTTGTCTGAAATCGGGGCACTCCAAAATCCATTGGTGTAGCAAAGCGTTTCTTACCCATAGGATCCATGGTGCTGGTATATATGCTAACATAAAGGGGGTATATTGATGGGATCCATGTTACCATATATTATATAGCATACATGGATCCTATGGGTTATGAAGATTGCCACTTTTGGAGCATACTGTACCCCTTTTTTTGATGACACTCCCAAATCTGCGCAAATGATGCGATGCTTGACTTCTTGCTGACAGTCAGCATGATGTTTGGCTATCATAGATTACCTTGCCATCTTCAAGTACGCAGCCTCAAACAACATGCTTCTTCGGTTGAAAGAGTGGGCTGAGTGGGTGGTATGTTGCAGATGATCATAGTCCATGAACTAGAAATCACCATGACCAAATTCATCCAGAATGGTCACCATTTTTGGGGCAGATTTACAGCAGATAACTAAATGTTTTTTTTCCTTAACTTGGCTTTAGTTCCACTGCTCAAGTTTGTCTCTTACACTTCTTTAACCATGGTGTAGATGGTATCATATACATAAATCGTATCATTTAACATCATTCAACTCTTTCTATTTTTCATAATTTTCCGTAAATGGTATCATTGTTAAATCCATTATTGTTTAAATCAATATGGTTAATAAGAGTTTTCTATGTTCAATGTGTAAACAGTACATCATTGTTTTTTTCGCAAAAAACACATGGAGTTAGCACATGAGAATGTTCATAAACACCATTGCTATGTCTTCATTAAAATCCATATCCCATAGGATCCATGTATGGTATATATGCTAACATTGGGGATATATTGATGGGATCCATGTTACCATATACAGCAGCACCATGGATCCTATGGGTTAAAATCCATATGGTTAGTACATCATTGTCGTTCATTAAAAACTATAGCAGCGGTATGTCCAGCGGTTGCCTGAGAAGTGCCTCTTCTTTTTTGCGCCACGGGATGACTGGGATGACCTGACCATGGCGACCACAACTGGCCCAGGCTAAGCATACTGATTAAGTGATGTTAAGTGGATATATATATACATATATATATATATATATTAAACATGATATATATATGTTGGTAGCGGGCCGCACACCCCGAGCGGCCTTTTCGCTCCACATGGGCCAAAAGTCCCTGCGACATGTTCCACCCTTCGACCTGGCTCTGATCTTACACTCCCAAAACTTTG
>Ga0126342_10010040_pt1 | contig 16946 bp, 11 predicted proteins | sample Cyp1metagenome_FD_92528 | JGI IMG/M metagenome (GOLD analysis project Ga0126342, IMG submission 92528) | Coral microbial communities from Lord Howe Island, Old Settlement Bay, Australia - Cyphastrea 1 metagenome | ecosystem: Host-associated > Invertebrates > Cnidaria > Coral ... | reverse complement strand
ACCGAGCCCTGGAATCATGGTTAGGATCCGGGGAATTATCCCAATATAGCAGAACTTTTCAGGTTAGTGAATTATTCTAAGCCCAGATGGGAATCATTAATACATATATATATATATATATATATATAAATATCATTCATCCCTCTCATGGAAGCTTCCGGAATATCCTGTTCCCACTCGATTTTAACTTTTCGGATTGTGAAACTGCCACGGGTCATTTGTTGAAAAATAGCTGTGAAAGACGACTGCCCCACCCACTTCTGGATCAACTCGACCTCAACTTTTTGGCATTTGACGTTCGAAATCTTGAAGATTCCCATGTTTCATGATGAACTGGAGAATCACCATTTTCAGTTTTAGGTCTATAAATCATTATACATCATAATTTATGGATATTTATGGGCCATCTATACCATAGCTGGCCATAGCTGTGTAACAACTCACCAGAGGCCATTCCTATTGGCAATTTGAACCCAACTTGTTGTTGGCTAAATCCTATATACATCCTACCCTCTGGTAAACTAACATAGCTATTGAAAATGGTCCAGTCGAAATAGTGGATTTTCCCATTAAAAATGGTGATTTTCCATAGTTTTTTGTATGTTTAGCAGAGGTTAAACCTGCATTCATCACCATTAGATCCCACTAAACCACCATGAAATCCCATGAAATCCCACGAAATCCCACGAAATCCCCATGAAATCCCCATGAAATCCCCACGAAATCCCCACGAAATCCCATGAAATCTCATGAAATCCCATGAAATCCCACGAAATCCCACGAAATCCCCATGAAATCCCCATGAAATCCCCATGAAATCCCCAGTTTTTCCGTTGTTTTGCAACGTCGAGAACAAGCGATTTTTCCCCAGGTCTGTCATCGTGCACGACCTTGGACCTTGCAGATTGAGGTGGGCTCAGTGGCGGACATCCACTATGAGGTGGGCTGGGGCAGCTGGGGGGAATGATGTGGTTAGATGTGGTTAGATGTGGTTATGAACTAGTTATATAGTGAACAATAATCATCACAATTTATTTTGATGAGTGTGAATAACTATTTTTTTTAAATGTTAAGCATCATAAACATTACAATTATTGGTTAGTGAATCGTTACAATCAATCTTAATGATCATTATAATGAATCATCATGATGTTGATAATCATCCCCAAATGACACAATAAGTCAGGTTAGTGAGTTATTACGATGTGAGAATATGTGGGAATACATCACGGTCGACAAACATGTGAGGTGGATATTTTTCTATTATGCATCAGCAAAATGGGGAAATATGAACTAGCAAATTCAACATAATTATAATTCAACTAGAACCAACAAATTATCATGACTGGTTGGTGGTTTGGAACATTTGGATTATTTGTTCCATTCAGTTGGGAATGGAAAAATCATCCCAACTGACTTTCACTCACTCCATCATTTTTCAGAGGGGTAGGTGGCTCAACCACCAACCAGCCATGGCTTTAACCATTATTAACCACCATTAACCACCATTAATAACCACCATTCACCACTTGGGCATGGCTCCATGGACCACAGGTGGGTGATGATGGACGGCGTAGCACCAACACGGACATGGGCATCATTTTGTCGGAGCCCATGGAAGGCCGAGTACAAGTTCAATTCCAGGACAGATGGAAATCCATGGAGATTATAATTTATAATGTGATATGGATTGATATGGCAATTTTTTTGGCTTGGTTGGGTGTATGGGTGTTATGATCTTAATTCTTATCTTCTTCGATTTAGCTAGTTTTTACATGGTTTTACAAGTTTCATCCTTAAATTATCGTGATTTTCTGTGAGGTTTCCTCTCTTTTTTTTCTTTTGTCGTTTTTACCATCAAAAATCTAAGGGTTTCTGGTAGAATCGTTAACAATTCTTGGGAAAGCTTGGCGCAGGCTGCGGGTTTCTGTTCCAGTTGCTGATGGCAGGACACGATTCTGCAGACTGTGCCCCTGGGTTGGATCGTGCGGTTGCACGAGTGGACTGTGGCGGATCGGGTGCAGGCGCAGTGGGGCTTCAGGGTCCAGGGCGGCACTGGGATAACCATGAAGATAGTTGATTGGTGGTTTGGAACATTTGGATTCTGACTTTCCATTCAGTTGGGAATGGAAAAATCCCAACTAAACTTTCACTCACTCCATCATTTTTCAGAGGGGTAGGTGGCTCAACCACCAACCAGATAGTTTGAAAAATCACGTGCTGGTGTCATCTGATGTCATCGGACCCAGAGATCCCCGGAGTTGGTCATCACAGCCATGGCCCTGCCAGGCTCACTTCAAAATGGGAGGTGGAAAAAGCAGCATCTCGGCCCCCGCTACTGTGATGAGCACGTCCCTACTGGAGGCCATGCTGATCATGCTGATGCTGAGATCAGTGGGGATAGATCAGTAATTCCTTATGGATTTTGATGCATTAAAAATCATTAAAATAGATGTTACCAGGTCTACGTTTTGCACATTACGATTACCAGATTCCCATTCGTGCGTCGACGTGTTTTTTGATCCGCGAAAATGTATCCACTCGCAGCCGTGGCAGCATCTGCCTAGCTCACAGGTATCCTGTTGCTGCTGGAAACCAGATCCCAGTTGAATCAAGAATTAGTCCAATATGTCCAATGTCCACAGGATATCCAATGTTCAACCCTCTTGCGAGCTCTCCTTTGAGCTTGGAAGTAATTGATCAAACAAGATAGCCAATCCTTGCAACTTGGCCCAGACCTGTGGCTGTTGGCGAAATGGCACAAGCGGAGCTTTTCTGGGCTTTGCTGAGAGGTGCCTACCCGCTGAAGGACTTGAAGAAGCTTAACCTGAACGGATTTGATTGGAGCTCCCGCTCCGTGTGTGGAAAGACTGTGCTGGTCACGTATATTGAGAGCACAGTTTTGGGCCCAGTTAAAAGATGTAAGGGTGCGCTCGACTCAATTGAATGGCTGATCCGTTCTGGGGCGAGCGTAGCACAAAAATGCACTGGTGGAGAATCCAGGATCTGTTTCTCGGAGGAGGACGACGAAAGAGAGGTGGACTGCAAGGGCCGCAGTGCCATTTCCTTTGTGGACGCATGGCATGAGATAAGGTTGGGACTTTGGGCCTGAGGTCAATTTCCTGCGCGATTCGATGTCGTGCTTTGCGGAGGCCTCTGGCTCATTGACTGACCCACCCATTCATCCCATTCGACGGAGAGTGTCCATCGACGAGGGCATCGCAGAGTTGTGGGAAAAGTCTCTGGGGGCAAAGGATTCGCATGACTTGACCATCGAAACTGCTGATGGGCTGGTGACAGCACATGCTCACATGGTGAAAGGGGCATCACCTGTGGTCACCGCGATGTTGCAATCGCCCATGAAGGAAGGGAAAGACCAGCGCATTGAGATCAGCGACACGTCCAGCAAAGCTGTGTCACTCTTCCTGGAGATGCTTGGACAGGCCGATTAGAGCACTGTTGGAATATCTTGGAATCTCTCCCTTCTCTCTCTCCCTCTCTCTCTCTCTCTACTAGTACAAAGAATCAGACAACATCAGATTTCCGGGTTGTCACTAAAAAGAAGGCCTTGTTCTTTAAAATCTTTAATCACAACTGCAGGTTAACTGAGGTGTTCGTATTCTGGACTTGTGAAGTTCCTGATTCTTTGGACCAATTCTTAGATCGGTTCCTGTTTCGGAGCTGTCCAGCATATCGCGCAGCACGCCTATCACCGCTGCCCCCCATCACCCAGGATTTTGTACACCTGTTCGGTGCAAGAAGGGCTCGACCACCAAACTGCCTTGGGTGCTTTGGACTTGGCTCATCGCTGGCAAGCGGAGGTGGTGGTTGCCATCTTGGCCGATCTGCTGGCGGGTGGCTAGGATGAAACTGAAAACAGGGTACCCCAAAATCCTGCGGTTTATCATAATTCTCCCAACAACATATCATAAAGTGACAAAATTTGGGGCAAACTTTGGGGCATCCCCAATTTTCAGACACAGCCGCATGACAGAGTTCCTGTCCCAAAAATCCCTATTGGCACCTGCCAGGGTTCCCTGTTTGTCTCTACAAGTGCTTTTGGGAGCAACGATGGAGGTATGATTACAGATGAAAGCTTTCCAGAGATTGGGGAGCATGCTGTCCTCAAGGCCAGTTGTGGACTGAACATCTTTCACCATTCCCCCACACAGCTTTGGAAGTGTTGGGACAGGGTCCCCCCGTGTGCAATTTTTGGAATTTGATGGTCAAGTCAGAACGGAGATTATACATATTTAATCATATTTATACATTGTGTGGCCAATTCATTGAAAGACAGCGTAGACTGGCCACCACTTGGCAGAATACAATCTTTTCGCAGAAACGAGTCACGTCTCATTGCAAGAGTGATTTGGGCGAATGTCAGGGCCTTGAAAGGCTGAAGGCCGCTGCCCAGCGCTTTGGGGCCGAATCCAAGAAGGTGCAGGCAGGCTGGCCATTGGCCCACAGACCCCTGCATCAAATCAACAAACATCTGGTTGCAAAGCATATGGTGTGGGTATATTTAAAGCATATTGAAACACGTGAACACGCAAACATATCAAAACATATCCGCACATATCAAAACATATCAAACCATGTTAAACACACACACGCACATATATGGGTATGGATCAATACCTATTAATACCATTTTTAGGGGAATGACCATCCATTTACCAGCTATTTTGATGTGAACTACAGGGGTACAAGGTTTTGACACACTGCCATATATATATAGCATATACATATTAGAAACGATTAACAACCACATCAGAGTAGCATGAAGCAACGACCAGGTTGATCTGAAGGCTGGCCGCCTCCCTGCTGTCGTCGCGCAACTCTTCCCTGCGGCCTCGAAACCGTCGCCGAAGCCCAAGCGCCGTCGCGTGTGACGCTGCGCTGTGGTGCTGAAGGCGCTTTCGAGTGGGTTTGGGTGTATGAAATATGAGTATGGATCAAAACCGACTGTAATATTGCAAAAACTCTAAAATATTTGGATGATTCTGGATTCTGGATCTGTGAAAAAGATGCACATCCATTTGCCGACTATTTTGGTGTGAACAGAAGAGCACCAGGGTTTTTATTCATGACTCATACGAATATGATGAAATGGTGACAATTTGCTGTTGTGTCTTTTCGGATGCTTTGCGAGCTGAATGTTCCATGTTTCTCCTCCACGGGTTTGTTGTTACATATGGCCAGTCAGCCGGCAGTGGTCTGTGGTCGTTGTGTCGTGGCTGCTGTATGTTGCTGTTCCCTGGGATTTTTGCAGATGGGTGCAGTTTTGCTGAACGGGTGTAGGACCAAAACCCTGGAAATAAATGGAAGTAATATGATTGATCTTGCAATACATACCTCAAATTTTGACACTGTCGCAGATTCTGGTTCTCCCTTGGGCTTGTTTCTTGGCAACTCATGGCATGTTGGGTCTCATGTGCTCCACGAGGTGTTCTGCCCTGGTTTGGCCAGGTCTACGCGCCGTGAGTCGGCGCGTGCGAATGAAAACAAACCGCCGCGGCTTCAAGTGATTTACTTTTTATACTTTTTGCTATTGTCAGAAAGGTGTGATCGAATTGGAATTTTCGTTAGATATCTTCGATATCCTAATTTTGGGCTTTGGAGCTTCATAGGAATACTTGTAGGATCTTGTAGGATTATTGGGATCGACTTTAATATTGGTGGACCATTTTCAAATCGCAGAATTTATGGCCAATTTATGACCGCTTTAGGGATAATGATGATAAACCAATGGATCTTTTTCATCATCATGGATCGAGGTTTTGTATGTTTTGTGTGCCCTTTTTTTTCATGAATTTCATCACAAAAATAATGAGATACTATTATCAATATTCACCAATAATTATAATCATTATCATAATTATCAATTATTATTTTGCTGGCTGTTTGGATGTTTTTGGCGATTCACAGCTCGGCGCTCAGCGACGGTAGCGATGACTTGGATCAGGTGGAGTTGTACTTCGATGATGGATTTCACCAGCACGTGTCCAAGGTGGGGGCGGCCCATCCCAGGGTGGGGATCTTAACAAAACCAAGTTTTGGGATCTATAAATGTGATAAATCCATAGTTTAACATGGTAAAATTCAATAAAAGGATGATCAACTTGTATTAAAATCCGTTTGTTTATCATAATTTACATGTTAAACATGGCGACCGCATTCTTGGACAAAGCCTTAAATGTATTTAAATGTGAGATACGCCATGGGCCATGGGAGTGGCTGACAAACTCGAGTCCGTCTTTCTCAAAATGGTTAGTTCGTGCAATTCCTTTGACCCGAACTAGGTGCCATGCACGGTCTGCATGCGAAAAACTATATAGAATTGGATGCATTGGAAAGTTTACAGGAAACCCCCTATATTTGATGGTAAAAAACCATGGTTTCCTCCAGGTTTTCTCTTAAACCAATCCTTCGAAGAACATTTCAAACCAACTTGACCAGAAAGTCGGGCCGGGCCGCTGATAGGCCTGGGTCACCCAGCGCATCCGCGACTGGCATTCACAGGTCGGGTGTGCCGATGTGCCCAAAAGGGGAGGAATATGGGGATATTATTGCTGATTTGCTTGATATTGTGTAACTATATAACTATATATATATATACATAATATAATATAATATAATATAATATAATATAATTATATATCATATATGATTATATATATATATGATATTATATATTATATATGATTATATATTGGTATCTATGTTTTTCGGGGTGGCTATATATTGAGGATATACTGGGATATAACGATACAACCAAGAACCATGTTTTTTTTTTAATGGACGATTGGGAATATCATGGGGATACAATGGGACAGAACTGGGATGAACGTGTCTGGAAATTTCTGGAAACAGCAGATTTAGGGGTTTTGGACATTTTTGGACAACTCCATGTGTTTTTTTTTGAAACCTGGGGAGAGTGAACTGATCCATATCTACCGGGCTGAATTGATGGATGTGAACTTCGTATCACTTTCATGGTGAATTGATCCCCTCAAAAAATGTCATATTTCACCGGTTACCCTCTGGTAAACATACAAAAAACTATGGAAAATCACCATTTTTCATGGGAAAATCCACTATAAATGGGCCATTTTCAATAGCTATTTTGACATAACCAGAGGGTAAACCGGGTGATCCCTTGCCCCTCCGGTGACCCTTCGGAGGTGTCGGAGCTTTCGCCGGGGGATGTGGTCATCGCCCACTTCAAACGGCCTGGGAAGCAGCCGGAAGCTCAGCACGGGCGGCCAATTCCCAGGACAGGTCGATGTTTGGAAGATGGTGAAAAATCATTGGTAAATATATGGTAGATGTTTGGAAGATATCATTATCTGTTTGGTTAAGATTATATGGTCTAATGGTCAAGTCAAGTAACAGCTGTAGCTCTGAGAATTTGATATTTCTGTAATTTTGGGATAAATATGGCTGGTTTCTGGGTGATGGATGGTGATGGTTTGTTTCAGCTTTGTGGACTATTTCTTGTTTTCTGTTCAGATTAGTGGTTGTATGCCCATTTTCAATCGCATTGAGTCATTAATTCTGGGTGGTCCCCCTTTTTTTGTTGCTTAATTTCCAGTGTAGCAACCTCCCAAACGGATAGAAATGATAGAGAGGGGTGATTTAAAACTATCGTTGGAATTGACTATTCGAATCTTAAAGTAAAGCAGTTGCCCTTTTCTACGGCCAACCTAACAACTAAGTCGAATGACTCACCACTGTGACCAATCTTCTTGGCTTTGTCTCAAGATAGGGTACTCCCAAACTTGATAGCGACTCATTATTTTTCCCCGAGAAATTGCCATAATTGGGGGGTCAATTCCAATTTTCAGACACCACATTCTCATAGTCTTGCTTAGTTATGTCCCATAATAAAGTATCCCCATGAGTGGTAAAGTATCCCCATGAAATGCCGTGAAATCCCATGAAACCCAGTCCCATATTTTATCCACTTCATGTGGTTAAAACAATGTCGTCATGAAACATTCCATTTTGGAATGGTTTATATACAGTATAAGTTTCTACAAGCCATAAAAATGGTGATTTAGGAGATGGTTTATGATTGTTTTAAGCACATTAAGCATCATTAAACCATAGATCCCGAGGAAAACATGCCAGAAAATCTCCCACGAAAATCTCCGACCGAGTCAACGCAGTGAACAGACGGACCGCGGCATTGTGGTGACCATTTTGCCGAGGGGCGAGGCGTTTCCAAGGGCTGGGTGAAAGGGCTCAAAGGTGGCGATGTTAGCCACGAAAATAGATGACGTCATCCTTTTGAGTAGATAGACTATGGCATTTTCGAAGAATCCTCACTAAAACAGAAGATGTTTGAAAATTCCACATTCTATCTACTTGAGGATATTTATACATATAGCATCATATCGCGCAACCCCAAGTCATAGATAGAAAACTTGGAAACCTGGAAATCTGAGGTAAATATCATAGAATCCCATCCTGGTTGCACACTGAAATCGGCATTTTCCTGTGGGATTACGATGATGGTGATGTATGATGGGATATAGAATGGTGATATAATATAGTATATATATATATATATTATATAATATCATAGGAATGAGATAAGTAAAATTATCACACAATATCATATGAGTGTGGATAATATGATAATGATGTGTTAAGTATATAACGGTTGTAATGGGGATAGAATGGGGATATCACCAACGATCATTTAATGGGACATGAAATTATATTACATGGGACAACTGATAGATTGCTGCTTCACAACGCTAAGCGCCTATATCCTTCAATGTGGTAACAAAGATGGTGATATAGTGGGATATAGCACGATGTAATTCACAAAAATGCTTTGGGATATGAGTCATATGAGGCATGATTATTTGGGGTATTATATATATATACCCATATATATATATATCGTTCTTATATCGTGATATATGGGACATCACCAATAATATAATCATATGATGTGGGATATCGCCGCTTCGGTATAATGCTGTATCCCCGGTATCCCCAAAAAATGGCGCTTTTTGTATCGCGGGGTTCAATAGTGGGATATAATGAGGATATAACTTATACTGTAATAGTGCGGATATATATATATATATATATACATAATTATCCATATATATATATATCAATATATATAATAATATATATATATATTAATTAATATATTAATATATTAATATATACATATATAACATGCCATGGTGACATACTAGGATATAACCCACAAGAGGGAAGATGTCTGGGGATATTTGTGTTTGTTTGAAAAGTATTGGACATCCCACCAAAATCCAGTGGTTGAAGACCTCAATTACGCGATGAATAATGGCAATAAATGGGTCTAAACTCAGTTGACCCCATTTCTGCACAACTCAAAGTTGTCTCATTTTAAGGGAAATTTCCAAGTTACCCTCTGGTAATTTAACATAGCTATGGAAAATCACCATTTTTAGTGGGAAAACTCGCTATAAATGGCCATTTTCAATAGCTATTTTGACATAACCAGAGGGTATCTCCTAAAATGCTGGGGGAATGTCATTCCAACCTATGCTTTGGTGATCTTCAAAAATGCCACCTTTCTCACGACCGCCTCCGGGGCCCCGGGGCCCCGGACTCATCTCGGAGGTCTCCGTGACCTTCCAAGACGACATCACTCAGGTCATCCCCAAAGGGTGGATCGAGGCCGGGATGAACGGTGCTACGGTACGGGCTACGGCGGTAGCTGTGGTAGACCCGTGACGTGATGTGAACCTCTCTGGGGGATGATTTATTCATGTTGATTCATGTTTATTCATTTATATTCTTGGATTTACCCTCGTAAAAACCCTATTATGATATGATATGATAGGCCTAAAGACTTATTATCATATCATATCAGAAAATTTAGAGGCCTATCATATCTATCAATGATATATCATAATTTAGATATGATTAACCAGTGACTTCTCCAGACTCTACAGAAGAATTTCACTGAACTGCGGTGAGTTCGGCGGTTCGGCGTTTGGCCGTCGACTCGGGGCCTTCCCAGATTTCCCAGGAAGTGGCGAGTCGTTGGACTGGGCAACGGAATAGCTTTTCGAAGGAGGTTGGGACCTGAGGGAATCCCATCTGCGTTGAGCTGCGGTTGAGGGATGAGCTGCTCGTTTGGGATCTGGGATGAGCTGGGTAACCTGATATATTATACTGTATATATATATATACATCATATATATATACACACATATATATATATATAATATATATATATATATATCATTGTATATTATCCAAGATTCTGGTCAAGATATGCCAAGCATGTCTCACTCAAATTCGGACGCTTAACTGCGTTAGAGAGCAATGTTGGGACCAACCATGCCCCAATTTTCACTGCCACCTTGATTCTCGTCTAATTGGAGACGCATGAAACATAGCAATCTCAGTTCTACTTGGAGTGCATCCCAGTATGTGGTCAACCATGGTACCCAATTAAAACGGGATAGAACCCATTATACCCCGTCACATAGATATCCGATAACATATAATAATTATGTCCGAAGTTTGTAAAAGTCACATCTATATTTGTGTAAATTATAACGTATTACATATATATATATGTGACTATGGTATAGTTAATTTATATATGTAATACGTTATATATTCATTACCTATATATATTTATACATATATATATATATGTCAATTGAGCCATATATAAGGTATATCTATATTTGTGTAATTTATATGGTAAGTGTTATACCTGGGTTATTCTCCTCGCATCTTCCCCGCGCGATTTTGGAGCCAGGTGGAGATCAGCTCCTTGGAGAGCAACAAACGTCAGCTCCTTGGTGCCTCGGTGGACACCGGTTGACGGTTGACGGTTGGTTGGGGTAAAAAACCCAGCCTTGGGGGCTTAACACAAGATATATATATATAGACACATATGGCGTTATACATATGATATATGCATATATATATATAGTATAATTGGGGAAGAAGAGTTGGGACTTCAGGAAGAAACCTAGGTATTTATTTGTTCAGCTCATGTATCTAGGATGTGATCAGAAGAAACTACTGTGAAAGTGTTTCTGAGGAAAATCTAGAAAATATTGTTCAAACAGTTGAGACACACCTTATGGATGACTCGAGCAAGGTAAGCCTTCCTAGGCTTGATGCTCAGCATCCCTATGGTTGGCAATATCATGTTCTATTCACTAGATATGCACATTGTATACTTGTATATGCCTATTATCCTTGTTTTCAATTCTGTTGGTTACGGTGTTGGCTTTGCGTCCCTGCGTTTTGGACTTGATTGCTTACACCCCCAGCGACTGAGTATACCATAGTATACCCTGGTGAATGAGAAGTCAATAGTAGATCACTGGCCAGTTTTCCACCTTTCAGCGATTATGACGGAGGATTTCCTTCTCATCCTAAATATCAATGGTTTTGTCGGGTACCTCAGCTTGGCCCCTCCTAAATATCACCCTGAAGTTTGGTACTCAAAATGTCTACAGTTCATAACATATATAACACATATAACATATACAATATATAACATATAGAACATATATACCACCACCCATGACTGGTGAGTCATTGGAGATGTTCTCCTCGCCTTTGTTTCCACGAACTTCGAGGCACACCGCCGCCAGTGCCATCGAATGGATTGGCGGAATGTGACCTGGCGGAGCCAAAATGGCTGTTTTAATGGGGAAACTATGGAAACATATAGGGAAAATCTAGGGAAAATGAGGATTGAGAATAAACCATGAAATGTTTGGGGGTATCCCATTTTCAGACAGACATGATATGTTAAATATACCTGTTGGTTGATGATTTGCCACATCAAAATACAGAAAAAAATGGTCATAGCTGATAAGCCACCGGATTCTTGTTTGGGGTACCCTATATATTTTCAGACAAATTTGTAGGGGGTTTTATGGGGTTTTATCACCTGGTTTTTTGTTGACTATTGAATATTGTGAGCAACAATAGGGATACCTTATGGGATGGGATAAGGCTATTATTGTTCATGGCTCGGGTGGGATTGGGCAAGTTGATCATAGGAACCTCAACGGAGATTCAATGGTCATGAAATGGGTATATTATATGTAAATGTAATGATGGGTGTTACATAATTGGGGAGTAATGGGGGATGTTAAGAGTTGAACGACTATTTCTTCAAACGTGATTGGGGATCTGAGAGATTTTATCATGAAAAGAATGGGGAGTGAATCATCAAAACTGGGGACTGAATCTCCAGCGAACTTGGGATTTATAGCATCACCCAACATAGGGATTTCATTTCACGGAAATAGGAACACAGATATGGCCGATTGTGGCCGAGTATCCCTAACTAACTTTTGGTCTCACGCTTCAAAGATGTCTGTCCGTTTGGCTGAGATCACAAGAGTCATGACTTGTCCAATGTTTTCTGATGGCCCCATGGCTGTGGGTCCGTGGGTCCCCAAGGATACCCCAATTGTGACCGAAACACCATCCTCTACCCATATGAATTTCATAAGACACTCTGCAGCTGAGGTGTGATTTGCTTCGATGCAAGGTGCAAATCTTCGTCCGGGGCAAGATTTGTGTTTCTCCCACACCAATGGGGACTGGTACCATCCACCAGCAATTCCACGTCATTTCGAAGTGGGATACATCATGTACATAGCAACAAAATATATCCAAATATATCCAGTCAGATGCAGTCAGATGCAGTAGCTTTTAAGATCCATTTCCTCCCATCCCCATGTTGGATCAGGCCGAATGGCGTCATCGTCCACGGAGAAACGTGCAGATGCCTGGGGAGTTCTATTAGAATCTATCATTTTCGGCCAGAATTTGAGGATAGAACATGATGACATGATACATTTTTTTTAAAATACCAACACACATTTAGGAAGTTAACCATATTTAACCTGCCCAAATCAAGATGTCATGGACACACATGAGAACTAGAAGTGGATGTAGGGAAGCCTTTTGGCTTTCGGGCTTTCCCCAATGAGAGAATTCAGTGGGCCGGGTAACATAGCCATAGCCCAATGATGCCCTGTGTAGCTAGGATGTAATCAGGATGTGAGCAGCATCAGTACCAAAGGGCACTCTTAGGGCAGAGTAATCGATATGTAAAAATATTCAAGTGTATGGTTGAAGTGTAAACACTTATTCGCACATATGATAATACAGTACACATATATATATATATACATACATCCATACATCCATAAATCCATACATCCAGACAGACAGACAGACAGACAGACATGCATGCATACATACATATATACACTGCATTGCATTGCATTACATTACATGGCATTACAGACATACAGACATATACCGTATAAAGAAACAGGTTGACATTGGATCCCCCCGAGGTGCCACCAGAGCACTTGCTTCGGTTGTGCCAAGAAACTCCAACTCGCCGGAGGGACATGTCCCATTTGCCGGGCCCGGGCACCCGGGTGAAGCCAGGTGAAGCCAGGTGAAGCCAGGTGAAGCCATGGAAACTGAATGGTTCTGCCATTCAAAATGGATCAAAATGGTGGATTTATATGGATTTATATTTTGTAATATGATGTGATGTGGATATATAGACATATACATATATATATAGTTTTCCTTACTCGAAACTGATCCCACAAAGTTTGCGCGCCAGGAAATCATCGACCAAGTCTGCAAATTGCATGGAGACTGAAACAGCGCCGACGTTAGCGTTGCAGACTTGGAGGCTGGCCGAGCATCATGCACCATCCAAAAAAAACAAGATGGGTCAATACCTATAGCTATAGGACCATATAGGACCTAGTTTCCCATCCGTTTTTTTCGATCTATTTGGGGCTTAGCTGTAACCATGCCACACCATTTTTTTTGGAGGAGATTACCATCCATTTGCCAATCGATGTTCACCAAGGTACCTAGGGACCTTGATTCATTCGACACCACCACTTAGTAAAGAAATAGGTATGGGTCAATACCTATAGATACATTTTTAATGGGATGAACATCCATTTACCAGCTATTTTGGGGTTCACTAGGTACCAAGGCTTTGACCCATACCCAAATAGCAGAAATAGCTATGGGTACTCCATAGCTGTTGGAGTTTCATGGGTTTATGCAGCGAAAAAAATGGAGATCTGAACAGCGCAGAAGGATTCTACGGAAGGAAGAAGGCAATCGACATGTGGGAAATCGAAACAGCAAATACCAACTAAAGTAACTAGAGTCTTGGGTGATGTCAATCTATTTCCCACGCTTTTGGAATCGGATTGACTTCTGAGAGCCACAAGTCAAAATTTAGTAGAAAAAACCAAGGTTTTAGCTCCAAATCATAGACTTTTCTAGTTAACCTTCCCTTCAACGACCGCACAAGGCCTTCAAAGGGCCGTGACTTCGGAAACGATGCGATGGCTGGAATTTTCATGAATTTTCTATGGGGGACTACCTAAAGGTCTGGATGATTCTGGGGATGGGGATGAGTCAATGATCTTGTATTTCCCGTATGTTTGGAGTAGAAGACATCCACAACAGCCAAGAAAAACAGTTGATGCCAACTGAAGGGTACCAGGGTGACCTGACCCATAGCAACACAACGTGAATGGGAAAACCATCTACAAATTGAGGTGAATTTTCCAGCAAGCCATGCTTGTTTGCCAGAGGGTATGTCCTTTGCTTTGCCACCAGGATTTTCCGGGTCGGTGATGTCAGGAGTCCCTAGCCGATATAGCCGATGTTGCACCAAAATTGGATAGTTTGCACCAAAAGTTTGCACCACTGTTGCGACTGTTGTTGATATTAGTATATAAGTAACTAAACATGATTATGTTGGGGTTCAATGGCCCAAGTTAGATGCGATCAAGCATTTTCTTCAAGTTCTTCATTTCCGTTTGAAAATCCAAGTTGAATTATTTCCCTAATTATTGAACATCATATTGGAAGGATATTCCCCTAGAATGATTCTCCCCTAATGATTATATGCGTATATAACTATACGTATACTATATATATATATGTATACTGTATACGGTAACGACATTTGAATATGTGGAGGGCGGGCCAGACCACAAGGCCCCGGAGGTAGTATGAAACACTAGTTCCATCCGTATATATTTATGTATATGTAAATGTATGTTTAAATATTGAATTGGATTCCGTATGTTTAAATGGCCAGGCGGGCCAAAGAAAACCTTCCCGGAGGTAGTCTAAAGTACCAGTTCGTATATAAAAAATCCGTATATCTAGATGTAGTTACCGCGTATATACATATAATATACATATAATATACATAATATATATATACATATATATATATATATACATACATACATATCGTTTTGGGCACAAAGCAAAAGGCGACTCATTGCGCAGTAGCCCTCCTGAAAGGAGGGAGCAGATTGTAGCACCGCGCGCGTCGCGGATTGGTGCTGGGTAGTTCCCAGCAAATGAAGAAAGCATAAGAAATCCACATTTTAATATAGTTCAATATGATATAGGTAATACTCATGAATCGTCTACAAATTATGGATTTCCATATGCAATGTGTTTTTGATGGATGGGTAAATTAATCTACCATCCAGAAGTTTGAGTTTGTATGCAATTACGAGCTGTTTGGATTGACATTCCTCTAACACTGCAGGGTGACTTCCAGATTCAGCACCGCCCACGTCAGACACCTCCGATGCCAGAGAAGAAAAAGGTGCACGTCTGGAGGTGCACTATTTGGGGACAACCAAATCATCCAACATGAGTCCATTTTGGCAGTGTGTCAAAACCAATAGTACCCCTTTTTTGTTCACATCAAGTCATAGCTGGGTTAAAATGGATGTTCATCCCACTAAAAATGGTATTTTCATAGGTATTGATCCATAGCCATTTTGCTATTGAAACCTCTGGTGACTTGGATATCCCCCAGACATTAGGAAACCCAAAAAATTGATGTCACAGGCAAGTCGTGTCAGGGGGTTTAGCTTCGGCCACTTTTTTTTTCTGTTAGGTCAGCATGTTGCTTGTTGAATAGCCTCATTTAATCGGATTCAATCAGGTTCAATCAGATTCAATCAGATTCAATCAGCATGTTTGTGTCAAAATTCACTCCCCATTTTGGGATCAATTCCCGTTTTAAGGGTGCCATATTTAAGTGACATCCGTCGATCCTCAGTCTGAGGCCGAGTTGATCCATCAGGGTCTGGGGAAAGACTTCACCAGGCGATGGGATTGATATATAGCAACCCCTATTGGAATCCATGGAGAATTGGAATTTACCCTCTGGTAAACATACAAAAACCTATGGAAAGATCCACCATTTTTAATGGGAAAACTCACTATAAATGGGCCATTTTCCATAGCTATGTTAGTTTACCAGAGGGTATTGGTCTTGGTATTTTGTAATTGGAATCCAGTATTGGAATCCAAAGATGGGATTGATGTACCATGATCAGTTTTTTGGAATTTATTGGTATTGGTACATGTGATGAGTGCTATTGTTGTATTGTTACTATTGTATAAGAATATACTTGGTGGTTCACCCCAGTAGGGTAAGTAGGAGATTGACGACGTGGAGAAAGTCACAACTTTGCGAACCCACTGGGTGAAGCTAGAATGCCAAAATTGCAGTGCAGGAGGACCAGTGGGCGTCTGGGTGTCCCCACTCACAATGTTACTCTTGTCAAGCAGAACCACTTTCTGCACTATTTAAGGCTGTTTCAAATTTTAAATATGTGCCATGGTCAAGACATGGTATATGGTGTATCATTAGAGTACCAGTAGTACCGCACAAGGCGGCGGCGGAAGTTTCAAAAATAGGAAACCTATAGGAGAGATTGGTTGTTGTGAATCATGGATGGCAGAGCGAATCCACTGATGGACCGAAAGGTGGTTGGAGCTGTGTTTTTTGGAGTGGCTGCAATGGTTGCAGTGGTCACCTGGTCGGTCACCTCACCCACAACTGCTGGATGTAGTGT
>Ga0126342_10010039_pt1 | contig 16946 bp, 12 predicted proteins | sample Cyp1metagenome_FD_92528 | JGI IMG/M metagenome (GOLD analysis project Ga0126342, IMG submission 92528) | Coral microbial communities from Lord Howe Island, Old Settlement Bay, Australia - Cyphastrea 1 metagenome | ecosystem: Host-associated > Invertebrates > Cnidaria > Coral ... | reverse complement strand
TTACAAATGCAGCAGGGAGGGACAAAAATCGTCAAGGAAAGCATAATTCACGTGGAAGTCAGCAAAAATCATAAAACACATGCCCACAAAACCCTTGGATTCATTCTATGTGTAACCTTTTTTTGTAGCATTCTAAGTGTTAATCCGTGTGGTTAAATTTCCAAAACGTCATTCTAAGTTTCAGTTCGCTACTATATATATATAGGCTGTACATACACGGTCGAGCAAGTTTATATACAAACAAACCATAGCATGGCGCTACGTATCTCGGCACTGTGAGCCGAGGGACGGGATTTAAAGCATTCCACCTTTCGAAGCGTCCTTTCGTGGCGCCCATCAACAGCCCTGAAAAAATCGGACTGTTATACCCCCATTTAATAGGTAAATCATCTATAAATCATCCACAAATATGGTAAACATACAAGAAACTAAGGAAATTTACCGTATTCCATATTTTAATGGGTAAATCATCTATAAATGGTCCATTTTCTATTGTTCAATTACCAGGTACCTGTTCTTTTGGAGTACCATTGAAATGAGATCCATCTGAGAATTTTCTCACGGTCATCTCCCACCCTGCTCTTTTTTTGTAGTCACAGTATCAGGGTTGGTCTGAAAATTGGGCCCCCCATTCCATCCACTGGTTGAGATCATCATTTTCCCTATGAACATGATTAAAGTTACCATCAGTTTATACTGGTTGGTGGTTGGCCTACCCCTCTGAAAAAATTTAATCAGTTGGGATGAATACTCCCAATATATGGGAAAATAAAACATATTCCAAACCACCAACCAGTATATTAATTCCCTGAATCCACATTGATATCATCATTTCCTGTACTATTTGATGGCCATGCGTTGGGCCCGAATTTCATACACGTTCATCTACGCGCGGTTCAAGAAAACAACTCCGTAGGTTCTGTAACTATCATTCTTATCTGGTAATTAAACATCATTAAACAAAGCGAACTGGAGAATCACCATTTTAATAAGTACATGGTTATTCAACATAGCCATGGGATAGATGGCCTATAGAAATAGATGGTTTACCTATTAAAAATGGGTGGATCTTTCCATGGCAAACTGTTAGTCATAACCAGTAAGTACATCATTCACTCAGCTCAACCAGCCGGACGGCGCGGGCTGACACCTGGAAAACTATAATGGTTACCATCTGGTAATTTGTTACATAGCTATTGAAAATGGCCATTTATAGTGGATTTTCCCATTAAACATGGTGATTTTCCATAGTTATGTTAGTTTACCAGAGGGTACCATCTGCTAAATTAGCATAGCGAACTGGAAAATGGATGAACATGGCCCATGTGCAAATGATTGTCCCAATAAAACCTCCATGTATCATAATTTTCACTTCGCTATGTCAAATTACCGGAGGGTAACTATCTCACTTCTGAGTGGTGGTGTTTTTGGGGTGTCAAGGCATCACAGAAACGTCACCACTGATGTCCCACTTCAGCGGGGATCATCTGACAGCGGACAGCAGGTGTAAAGGGCTTGTTGTGTCAGGTTGATTACTTCACCATTTGCTACTCATTAAAAAGCAAGTAACTGCAAATCAATGCCTGATGTAGACATGATGTGCAGTATATACATATATATATAACTGGATATATGTGGGATATAATATGATATAATATATAATTCTCATTGGATATATACAGCACACAGTATAGTATATGCATCTCACCTCATAGTTTCCCCCGAAAAATCACTGCAGATGAAATCTACGGCCCACGATCTCCTAGTTGTAGCTGGATGTTGCTCATAAGGGTGTTTCCTTGGGGATACCCTTTATCGCTGGATGGTTTATTTGCTGGAAAATCCATCCATGGATGATTTTGGGGTATAGTACCCCCATTTTCAGAAAGCTCCAATACAAATCAACTGACAGCTGGGGACTATCCTCTGGTAAACAAACATAGCTATTGAAAATGGTCATTTATAGTTGATTTACCCAGCTATAAAATGGTGATTTTCCATAGTTATGTGATGTTATGTGGCTGTTTACCAGAGGGTATCCTCTTTCCAATATGTTCATGTTCTTGATCATATTTACCGGTACGCACACTTGACACCCGAAACATCCCCCGGGGGCCCGGTGTGGCTCCTCCATGTGCAATTTGCGCCAGGCTGATCCTTGGGGACGGACAGAGCACAGAGACAAAGATCAGCCCATCAACTCTGGACATATCTGCTGTATAAATCACATTTGTATAGTTCATTATCAATGGATATCATAACCAGATATAATATATATATATAATCATATAATCAACTATAGTTAACTACTGTATATATCTGCTATAAACTACAGTTGTGAACGCCATAAACCAAGTGAATTACCTGTCTCGGGCCAACCTTGTACCAAAGGGCTTGCATGTGCTTAGATACCGAGCAAACATGTGTAAACACTTTACTCGTGCCGAATATGATCTTCACCAACCTGGCAAGCAAAAATATAAACCTACCAGAGATCAACAAGCATATCTTCATGACTTCCAGGGAATGAAGTAGGCCATCAGAAGGCCTTGTTCCATCTGGCAATTGACACATGTCCACACTCACAAAGTGTGGTATAATCACGGGCCCGTAACAAATCAAAATCTCTCCCAGGGATCATTGATCCCTGAAACATGCTGCAAGGTGTTGCCCCCAGTCTGCAAGGTGATGCCCCCCTGGTTATGTGTGTTGGTTTACAAGCCTCATGACATAACTAGTTCGATAGATATCTAATGAATCCCAGTTACTGAAACTATAAGCCAGCAGAAACCTATCGACTGGGGGCCCCACATGGGGGTGCCTTCCAGTTAGTGGGTGGGAACCATACTATACGGCAATTAGATAGATGGATGGATGGATGGATGGATAGATGGATAGATAGATAGATAGATAGATAGATATGTATATACATATATATATATGTAAAATTATGTAAATAAATTATGGGATCCCCCCCCCTTACATTTGGATTATATAGGACACCACCGCGCCGCTGCATTCCCAGCTTCCCTTGGCTGGAGGGTTTGTAGTTCAATTGCGCGCCTGTTGGCCGGGAAATCCTCGAACTACGGCCATGGGAAAATCACATCAAGAATGGGCAAACATATATAAATGGATATGTTTGATCATCATCTACACATGGAAAAATCATCACACTGCATTTTTTCAATGCTAACATAATCTACATAGAAGTAGATACAAGTGATTGACCATGGTGCATTTCCGAACTAGCCTGGCTAGATTAGCGGAGGCTATTTTGTTACGGAGATCTCAGCGTTCCACTTCCTATCCTGGGACTGTACAGTTGGCCCGTCTGATGCAGAAAGGAATCATATAGGTTGGTGGTTTAACCCCGCCTGCTAGGAAATACGTTTCTACAAGGTGGTGCCCCATAGTTAGCTAAACCAACTTATAACTGAGGAGCACCACATTGTATGAAATACACACAATTGAAACCACCAACCAGCTATTGCTAGTGCTAGTGGTCACCAGAGTCTTCGCGTGTGTTGTAGGAGGTCAGATCGTTGCATGGAGGGGATCGCCCACAGTCAGCAGCTCTAATGACCGCTTCAGCAAAGGCATCCCCTGTGAAAAGAAACGTAAACAACAATTGAGGATCATCAAATCAATGGCCATTCCAGGATCCTAAATTGGAGGTACCTACCATACATAAGGCCTATGTAAGGCCTATGTAAGGGGATATCCCCAGAAAATATGGCCTTATATGGTACAGTACCTCCATTTTAGGAACCTGGAACGGCCATTGATCAAACCAACAATCAAGACCACAGATGTCAAAAGGAGCTGGCATCTTGCCAACGAATAGTAGAAAGAAAACTTGTTTCGTACAAAATTATTCTTGGACCCCATCCCTTGGCCCCAATAGGTCAACAGGACAGGAGCTGTCCGGTGATTTTGAGGGCACACGGGTTCTGAAGTGCTAGCTAGTTAGTATGCAACGGCTTGGGAGCTCGTAGCGCTTGGATGTTCCCTGAGATGGCATAACAGCATTTTCCCTTTGAAGTCAGGATATTCTGGAGGTATAGACACAGCTGACCAAGCATTTGGCCTCAGTAATACGTGAAAACCGCGGCTAAGACTACCAGGCTCCAGCAGTGCCCAACATCCTGTCAAGGCGCCCAGTTTGATGTTCGATTTTTCCAAGATGATCTTATATGGCCTCGGGCGCCAGTTCACCAGTTGCCCAAGAAATGGCCGGTGTTATTCCTTGCAGCCAACACCAGCATTGGCTACACAGATCATCAATGTTGAGCGGAAAAAAACCTGGTTTGCGGCTAAACAATATGATGTATCCCTGTAGATCCATCGTTGGTCTATTTGCATACTTTGCGGGATGTGGGCTGTTGTCATCTGACATCAAATTTTGATGACATTTGGGGCACCATGATTTTCTATAACTTTTGGGGTTCTTCCATAACTCCAAGATGGTTACCTCCAAACCTACGGTTCCAGAAAAAATGTATGTCAAAACCTGTCACGGTTTGTCATGCTGTTTTTCGATAATGGCATAGTTTTGAGAAGGAAATGAGGTATTGTCACGGTATGACACGGTTTGTCACGCTCCAGCTGGATACACTGGGTTTGGGTTCTATTCAAACCATGTACAATACCTAGGGTCGCGACACTAATTCTGACAAAAATAGGGTTCCGACAGGGCTTTTCCGACAATGTTCAGAAATAGTACTAACAATATTAATAGAAATGCAGTCAAAATTTTGCATGCACAACCATTTTGCGCCTATATGCATGCATAGATTATCAGGGCATATATATATATTACATTATATTACAACTTGATGGCCAGCACAAGACCCTGATTTTTGGTGAAACAAAACCCTGCTGCAACTGCACCAGTAAAAATCCGAGTAAAAACCACCATGACTATTTTGCATTTGAGAAATTCCCTTGATTCTCTTCTGGAAATGTGTAGGGCATTATTCTTTGATGAGTTCTCGTCTGATTCATAGTTGCAACGGACCACAATCCCAAACTGGCTGGTTGTTCGAGCGCTGGATCAGTAGTGAAAGCCGCAAAAAAAACCATCAACATCCATCAACCACTAGGGGTTCGGGGCAAATCATCACAATTCAAACCTGGAAACAACAATCCCTGGTTTGATGATGATGATGACGGCGATGAATCCCTTTAATTACCAATCACGACGTGCTTCCCCTTCTGGGCACGGCTAAATTGGGCCCAGCCGCGTTGGCCGTGCAACGGTCAAGTGCATGACCCTCTCCTGAGCTCAGGACGGTTCTCGCTGACAATTTTGGGGAAACCCTCGTGCTGGGGAAGCCCAGGAACCACCCAACAATGAGGGATCTGAAGAGGGATCTGATCAATTCTCGCTGATGCAACGTAGGGTTTTCCCTATATGTAAGAAAAAATATAACCACAATTAAACTATCCCTACAGTTCACTGGATGAAACCAAACTAAATCAACTCAAAACCGCGGGGCTCCACTCTGTCAGGAAACCTAGTAGCCAGCCGAAATGATGGTTTAAACGTTTAAGCAATACAAGAGCGGGAGGGGAAAATGACAACTCAAATGTAACGCGATTCAAACTAAGGCTACTTACCAGTAAAAATTCTCCGGTAGGATCGCAGGTATTTAACCGCTAAACACGCAAATCATGTTGCGACCCAGAAAGCACCAATAAGAAAATACAGGCACACACACACACACTCAACCGTTCTAAAACCATTCAACCAAACCTGTCTTGTATAAAACAACATTATCTGGTTGGTGGTTTCAACCCCTCTGAAAAATGATGGAGTTCGTCTGTTGGCATGATTATTTCATTCCCAATATATGCAAAGTCATAAAATTCCATGGTTCCAAACCACCAACCAGATAATTTATCATTAACCACCATGATTACTCACCATTAAACCATATTAAACCACTATATAGAAATCCCATCCACCAACCAGCTGTATAATTCCATTGTAATTCCCCAAATTTCAACCGCTCTCCCCTTTCTCCACGTTCGAGTGTCTGTTGCCTGCAGGCCAGTCTTTAAGGCATCGACCACCGTCTGCGGAATCGGAATCTATGTGGTTGGACCAGATATAGATGGCTACCAATATGCAAACTAAGCACAAAAAATTGGGAAAGTTGCAACATAGATTATAGTAACATAATGTTCCCATTGTTTTAACTGTAACTATGATTAATAATAACTGTATTATATGTTAACAATGAGAACAATGCAGCATGTTAACATATGTTTTAATTGTAACTATGATGAAAACAATGTGTTAACTATGGTCCTAGCTATGCTGAAAGACGATGCTTTTAATGTTATAAACATGAGTGATACCCTCTGTTAACCGAACATAGCTTTATACCACTAGTTAACCAGGGATGCCCTCTGTTCAAAAAAACGGCGAATCTGGATTCTGCTACAGTATCCATGCAACTCTGGTGATGAAGATTGTAATTACCCTCTGGTAAACTAACATAACTATGGAAAATAACTATTTTTAATGGGTAAAACCACTATAAATGGCAATTTTCAATAGCAAACTGTTTGTTTACCAGAGGGTACCACAATAGTAATCAAACTATCCGCTGATCCGCCAACATGGAGAACAAACAGAAAAGTTGCTTGTCACTATTCTAACTAGGTTTGGATTTTATTTTTGGTTCTGTGGGGTTGCTGATCCGATATATAGGCAGTGAAACACATAGGATGAACATAGCATAAGAATAACTAGGTATATAGTTGCATACATACATGTGAGTGGGCATGTGTAAAATTGTGAGTGGGCATGTGCAGAAGTGCATCACAGAGATATAATACAAAATGTGGCTGTGTATAGTAAAAACATGGAAAAACTGTAATCATACATTCAAGATCATTCGAGCATGTATGCAAATATACTGACCAGTAGTTACTGCACGACGTTTGCCGCCCCCGAAGGTATCGCCCTGGTGCTGCTCATGGCAAGCGGAAGAGCACCAGGAAGCTTCAGCTTTGCCAGGCCGAATGCAGCACAACACCATATTACCCTCTGTTTAAACATACAAACAGCTATGGAAAATCACAATCTATGATACGATATAGATATGGATATGGATATGGAAATGGATATCAAAGGATATGGATATGATATGATAGGATAGGATATGGATATGATATGATATGATATGATAGGATATGGATATGATATGATATGATTTGATATGATCATAGACCGGAAAAATGCATCTTATTTGACCTATAAGGGGTTGATTTGGGCCGTATTGGGGCTATTCATGAGCCGTCAGGGCTTGTGAGCGTTGGGGACCCACCTGTTCTACAATTAGTTGTACTTTCTCTCTCAGTGTTTTCTGTTGGAACGTCTATGGTTTTGAGATGTCTGTGAGCGTAGATTTTAAATGAATTATTCCAGCAAGGGAATAGTGGCAACACCCAAAAAACCCGGGGCTCTTGCCGGTTACATCACCATCGGATGATGTGCCTGAAGTGTTTTGGTTTTTCTCGGCTGACCCCCAGTAACTCCATGACCAAAGTTTCCCCAAATTCGCATTCGTGAACCGGGGATCCATCCCTAAACATCCCAAACCACCAAGCTGAGCATCATTGGCTACATATTGGCTACCCTCTGGTAAACATACAAAAAACTATGGAAAATCACAATTTTTCATGGGAAAATCCACTATAAATCACCATTTTCAATAGCTATGTTAGTTTACCAGAGGGTAGTTATCATCATTTTTTGAAAAACACCACTATATAAATATTAAATCTCAATCAATCATCACCATCTGGTTATGACTAACAGTTCGCCATGGAAAGATCCACCATTTTGAAGTTCGGTCAACCGTCTATTTCTATGGGCCATCTTTTTTCCATGGCGAACTGTTAGTCATAACCAGTGGGTAATATGTCCACATGATATACCCTCCAGAGTAATTTGTTACATAACTATTGAAACTACCACATTTATGGTGGATTTCCCTATTGAAAATGGTAGTTCGCTTCGGACCATGATTTTCCATCTCGCTCTGACCGGTGTTTCCGGGTGATTTCACGGCCTTCATCGTGCCCGAGGTGCCATTGACCGCGGTGATGCAATCGAAGGGTTTCAATGCTCTGGACGGATTCTCCTGGAGAGTTCATCAACCATGGTACTCAATAGGAATCAATGGCAATCATCAATGGATTGGATTAAGGTAAAATTCACAGGAAAGCCCCATATTTAATGGGAAATCTATGGTTTCCTGTAGGTTTTCCCTTAAACCAATCCATTGAAATAATGAATAAATATCAACAACTCGTAAAACTCATGATTATTTATGATAAAACTTATAAAACCTATAGTCAATGTATGATAATATCTTTTGTCATAATGGGCGAAAAAACAAATAATACTATGATAAAACCTAGTTAATATCGTATATCATAATGATATAATGGGAGGCCACCAACTTCTTTTGTGTTCTTTCACAGCTGAGGTCATACATGCAACCATCCAATCACCTTCCGGGGGTGGATAAAATGTTCATAAAGGTTCCCAAGGAAGGTTTTTATCCTGCAAGCAAAAAATCAATGAAAGATACTAAATCAGTGAAGGTGATTCATATGTGGTCCGTTGAAAGAGATGTTTCGCGAAAAATCTGAGCCTGCTGAGGCCCTTTCTTGCTGCAAATTAGGCCTTTTTTCCCCCCTCTCATCTCTTTGAGATTTGCCTGTCAGCACATCTCATGAGCCCCGGGTGAGTCTCATCAAGCCAAACATCAAAGTTTGTTGCTCGATTCAACCCTGGAAAAAAAACACCACGCCAATCGGATTTCAATTGCCCCAGGCTTTACATACATTGTATGGATGGAAAAATATGAAGTGCAAAGAAATGTTTTGAAACCACAAAGCAACATATGCTCCTCCCGACAAATCTTGAACACATGTCATAATAATTGTCATATATATATGGTCCCGTTTTAGTCGCAAGCGACATCACTATGGAGTTCCGCCCCGTCCTCAGCCCCATCCTCCCCCCACCGTCGGACAGTCCGTGTTGAAGGCTTCCACCACGCCATTGCCCACACTCACAATCATTGGGCCTCTCAAAATCCGTCGCTGTGACCACAGGATGGACCCAGATGTAAACGCGAGTGGCTTGAACACCATGAGGCTTATTATGGCTTATTGGAGAATCATTTGCACTTTTCCAGGCTGAAACTTTGATCTCCTGCGAAGTTTCACTATGTTTCACTAAACACTCAAATAAATAGCGCGGTTTTCCAAGGTGATAAATGGCGTGTACTTACCAAAATCATCCAAGTTCAGCGTGCTATTCATGTGCAGCAGGATGTCAACAGGATGTTCAGCTGCAATCACCGGAGCCGAATGGTGATCCGGTGAACCATGGTGCAAATGCGGCCGCTGCTCACCAGAGGTGAGAACCCTCTGGTTGGCCCAGACATGGCTGGAAAATCCCAGAATTACACATATAAATAGTGGGATTTGCAGCTAGCATCTTACCGGACGGTAGATATTCATGTTTGACAATTTTTGGATGATAAGGAAATTCCATTTCATTTGGTAAACCCTAGCCTCTTGAGACCCCGGAAAACTTCACTTTTTGCATAAGGGCCCGTTGAAAAACATCACTGACTTAGCAATTCAAACGTTGTAAGTTGTCAACCACTGAAAATTAGAGATGATTCTATAATAATGGGTTAGTTAGTTACAGTAAATCAATATGTATAGCAAAAATATCCACCAACATTTCATGGGTTGCTTCCGATAACCCGGGTAAACTAACAGTTTGCTGTGGAAAACCACCTTTTTTAATAGGTAAATCAACTATCAATGGTCCATTTTCAATAGAGTTAACCATGGTGTACCAAGTAGTACCATGAAGTTAGTTAACATATCTATATTTATATATACTGTACTATCAATGGTTATATAATATAAGTTATTCAACTACCATGGTTTACCAGAGGGTACCACACAAGCATGCCACGTCGCAGGTCCCACACCTCTATCATCCACATCGTCCAACTCCAATCCTCAGAAGCTCACGATTTTTGGTCACGTCATCCCATGGTGATCTCGAGAGAATGAAGGTCCTGGAACAGGTTAGGAACGTTAACCCCAAAAAAGTGAATTTAAACTTAAGGAAATTTCAGGGGCTGGCACCCCGAAAACGCTAATTCAAAGTAGGGAACATCATATTCTACGCTGTTCAAGCCACTTTTTGGAGCTCAGGAGCCATTCGTGATTTTATAATTACTTGGCTGGAAAAACGCCATAGCGTATCGTACTGCAACTCAAGAAGCAATGCAGCAAGGACATCCAACATGAGCGGTGTGCCCTTCCAGATGCAGCAGCAAGCTGCTGTCAGGAGTTTCTCACGCCATTTGTAGCTTCGTTCCATGGCACGGCGACCAATCATGTTTCGAAGATACCAACACGACCATCCACAGCTGCCAACTCCGTTCACGCCACGTGGATGATCTGGGATGGGGTGCGCCAATTCGGAAACGCCCCGTTGGTTAAAGTCACTAGGTGGGGTTCATGGAGATGTATCGAACTAGTTACTTGGCTTTAGCCAGTATAATCAGTATATATAATAGCTCAGGGGCACCACCTTGTCAAATGTTTCAAATGCCAAGGGAAACCATGTAAATCATCAACGTCCACATGTGGTGGCTTGCCCAGGGCTCACCAGCCAGATTTAAATCTTCGATTCAATCTATGAGCCAACACTCTATGCCCGAAATTGCAACCTCTCAGCAGTGCACTCAGAATTACGATCTGCAAATGACCCCTGGATAATGTAATATATACAAATATCTGCATGCATGTCTGTTTGCAAATGTGTGTGCATGCGCATACATTTACAATTATGTGCGTGTTTGTGCATTGTGTATACATCGAAACACATCAAAACATCGGCCATGGAGTTCGTAAACTTGTGATCGTGGCTTTCAACGTGTTCAAAAAACCGAGTCATCAGCGATAGATGTGTTGATTATATACCCAGCAAATATCTAGTGTCGTTATTTTTCTTAGTATATTGTACGCCCACTCAGGATTCACAATCCCATATAATCCAAAAAAACAACTTTTATAGGTAGACACCCAATATATACCCGTTGTATACCTGGTATATAATCCATTGTGCACCAAATTTTATGCTCTTTTTTTTTTGATCATACGGAATGCCACTATTTTAAGCTATAACAGGTTGGAGCAACTCTGATCATTCCATTTCCAGCTCACTTTTCCAGCTCACTTGATTCTAGATTCTATCACACATTTTTACACTTATTCCAATTTTCGAATACCCCGCTGACGTCTGGGGGCCAAGTCGCCAAGGTGACACAAATACATCTCGGGCAGGTTGATCTTCACCTCACTGGCACAAAATCGATCTGGCTGGCCACAAAGAGCTATGTTTTTTTGGTATGCAATGCATATCGTCATGTATAGGTATTTATTGACATGCAAATGAACGTATATGCAATTCAAATCATATGCAAACAGAAATGCATATGCAAATAAGGAAATACAATATGATGCAATTGCAATATGCATTTCTGTTTGCTATGTATATGTATACATAAAAAGATATATTATATACACATATATGTAATACAATATATGTAAACGCAGACATTTTCAGTCAACTGGGCATCACCATGGCGTCTGACGATTTGACCCAGGATGACTCCATATGACTTACTGGTGCTTAAGAGGGAATGGATGGGTTGCTGGGGGAATGGGATGATTATTACTAGTGATTATGGATCATTCCCGAAAATTCCCTACTAAGCACCAGTAAGATGACCATATGGATCCATATGGGCCATAGTCTAGCTACAAGCATCTCGGATTGCAGCCCAAGATGCTGCGAAGGATCCATGAATTTCATTCATCCTCAGTTAAACTTGGATGACCAGGCAACCCCCAAGTATCCAAAGTTTGGGGCTGAAACGAGCCACTAAAAATAGACTGACAATAGCGAAATCAGGCTGGACTGTCCTTTAAAAAATATCTGTACTCATAATTACTCATAAACGTGTTATTAATGTATACTAGTGTATACTAATGTATATTAATGTATATTAATGATTATTAATGTATATTAATGTATATTAATGTATATTAATGTATATTAATGTATTTGACTCAGCTAGGGCCAGGGAAGCTGAAATTCCATCAAGAGGAATGTCATCCTCATGGGGGTCGTGTTTACAAGTGCTGTATCTTGAACCCTGGAATTCAAAAAGATTGCTCAGAAGCTTCGGTTCGGACTGAGAGCAAAAGGTGTGCAATCAACTGTCGAAGTACCCCTTGCTCAAAAATGCTCTATAAGAAACACATGTGTAATATATGATATCAATATTATATAATATATAACATATACCAATGTAATGGAAATCCCACAACCCCCGAAATCTGTGTTTGGTCAAACACTGAAACACCCGAGTCTTGAAATTTAATACACATATTCACGTGTCAAGGCAGCAATGGTCGTACATCTGTTGCAAGGCTCCCATCCAACATCATCCAACTGCATATCTTTGTGTATCTGTATCTGTATGCCATAAACCCCAGTTAGATCCAGATATCTAGTTATAACATGTTATAAATAAACTTAGCGATGATAAACTAACTACCCATAAGCCAGCCACATCAACTCATGTATTATCATGGTAAGTTTGGGGATGCTGTAATTCCTATTGCCTCACTCAACATGGCATATTTTAAGGATGAATCCTCACTTTCCAGTGTTCAATCTTGGGATGCCCCCTCCTGCCCAAGCGTCTCAAGGGTATTTTCGACGATCTCCCCCCGTTCTTTCGTTTCAGAGTCCTGAATCCTGAGGATGGCGCGACCAGGTCAGTTTTATTAAACCCGGAGGCCACTGTCAAAACACAAAAGTGTGGGAATATACATGGAACATACTGGAAAACATGGGAATATATGGGTGATACACACATATATATATAATACGTGTATGTATATATATGTATATATATATATATGTACAAATATGCATCTTGGAACGTATGGGAATATATAAGAACCTATGGGAACATACTGCAACAACCAATCATGGGGATAGTTTCTGATATGCTTTGTGGTCATCCCAGCATGAGATTGTTGCACATCCCCCTTGATTTAGCAACACAATATAGCAATCCCCAAAAAAATGCCTAAAGGGAGTTAAAAAATGTCAGGGGAAAGGATGAAATTTTTGGGTTCTGGCCTTATTTCAAGAGATGGATGCGAAATCCTGCACCAGTTGATAGGTGGTATCCATGCTGATCCCATCATTTTTAGGGTTTCAACCATAAGGTGGTGCGGGATTTCGCAACCATCCGCAGTACCCTCTGGTAATTTAACATGGCTATTGAAAATGGCCATTGCAATAGTGGAATTTCCCAGCTATAAAATTGCGATTTTCCATAGTTATGTATACGTTTACCAAAGGGTACCATTCTTGGGACTTGTAATTCCTGTCTCTTTTTCTGGCATGACCATACCCCTTTGCAGAGTTCCGCGGGTCGGATCGACCGTTTGGTCCTGGGCAATATGGAACTCAACCAGAACACACTTGTTTTCTTCAGTATAGTCCCATTCCCCCCTGAAAATCAAATAGTCCCAATAAGTTATCCCTAATACGTCCAATACTCAACCACAAGCTTTCTAGGGTGTATATTTATGAATCTTTAATATTAATCCCTTCTCCCTATTACTAAAACATACTAAAACTCCCCTAGATAATAAAAACTACCCCTAGGTTTTATTATTTTGGGTGGGAGACGTTTAATATTAGAGTGAAGGGATTTGTGCGGCAAAGGATTGGTCATTTTCTTCAGGGTCCCCGGGTCCCCGAACGCGGGCATCGTGTGGACGGCGTCGATCCCTCCATCTGTGGATTTGTCACAGCAGCACCAAAACCTCGGTGTTCCAAGGCTGGCAGGGTCTCTACTTTTTGGTTAATATATGGTTTATTTATGATTAATCTATATTATATGGTTTATATATGGTTCATAATTCTTCATAATGCTTATATGGTTCATATATGGTTTTTATATGGCTGTTACTTGTTAAAAATTGTGATTAATTGATTAATAATGGGTAATTATGGTTAATATATGTTAATATATGGTAGGGTGCCAAATGGTGGTTAAATCATTTATGACCAGATTCGAGGCAAAAAAATGGCGGGCTTGTTGTTGTTCAAAATTACATCAAACCATCTTATTGAAGGACTCGAGCCAACAAACCAACACTCCAAGGCGGCTTTCAAGAAGCCAACTGGCTTTCGCGCTGGAATCTACTGTTCTGTGGTCACGTTCAATTCCTGTCTATTTCAGGACAATAGAGGGAGAGAGTCACGGAATAGATCAACGCCCGCACACTATATTCACATACATACGCATACACACATGGGTACGCACACACACACATATATATATACCCACGCAGACATAAAACTTTCTGCTTTATACGTATATATATATAATATATATATATATATATACAAAATATAAGTACAAATAGGGTCACCATAACAACTCTCAAATCCACGTTCATCATTCGCTGAAACCTTCATCCATTTCTCCAAGCTGCATGTCTGCTGTGACGCCAAATCTTCCCACGGGAAACTTGGGCCAACACTACACAATGAGAAGCGAGGGAAGAGCCAAAGTCAGCTTTAGCTTGGAGCTATTGCAAGGTGTGATTCCACATTGCCTGACGTTGGATGAATATGGATGAATTCTGACAAATCCACGTTGCCTGACATTGAATTCTGATAAACATGGAGGTTTACTAAGTTTACTAGGTCTTTTTCAGAGCTCTACAGTTCAAAACAGCTATCTCCATCAAGAAAGGATGGAGACCCCCACCGGATATCCATAACTGGTTGGTGGATTAAACTCATCCCACAATGTGCGTCATCTCAGCCAATCATCCCGAGCATGGTTGAAAAACAATACGTGTTTGAAACCCCATCGCTTTGCATCAGCCAAATACGCTTTGCATCACTTTCCATCACTGCACGTTGTCTTTAAGGAACACTAACGTACGGCACATTCTGTTCTTGGAGGAACCTGACTGAACTACATGACCAAACGCAAGATCGACATGACCAACAATACGGGAAGATGATGAATTCCATAACCGAAAAAGAGCCTGCCAGATTCGAATACTAACATAATCTATCTATCTTTAGGTCCATTCTACATGATCATTCTATATGATCATGCTACAGAATATGCCAGGGTATATTAGATCTAATCTAAATGATGAATTACATATTTCCATCTATGGTCCAAAACATGATCATTCCTGAGGCCGACCAACTTCTGGCACATCTAACTTGGAGGCACTGCTTCCAACTGGTCAATCTGCATATCCAGTGTAGCTACATTTTTTGCACCCCCCTACTTAAAACCACAGTTACCTAACCATACTTGTAACTACCATGAACCATAGCTGTAACACGTGGTAGTTGGTCTTTACATCCATCTAACAACAGGTGCAACTACTATGTTGGCCCCAAGTGTGCTGATGATTTTCACCAACTCACCTATCTTGGGTAGCTACCTAAGCCAAGCCTTCACCAGCACCATGAACCATGCGTTGACTCCATTTATTTTGGCAGCAAATTTCAAAGGAACAGCAGGTCGTGTCTCTCCATCACAATGTGCAGCTGCTGCACAAACCCACACAATACCAGGTAAACTAACACTTTGCCATGGAAAATCACCCTTTCTATAACCGCCAAAAAGATAGACAAATGACAAAGTTGGATGGCACAAATGGTTTTCAACTATAAATCATCTATAAAATGGGCAATTTTCCAGAGCTACTGTGGATGGAAGAAATCCTGCACCACCTTGGATGGTTGAACCCCTAAAAGTAATGGGATAAATCATCTATATATCAACTGGTGCCCGATTTGGCAACCATCCACAGCATGTTAGCTCACTGGAGGGAAACTTCTCTAATCTTCGTGAGGTCACTCTCCAGTTGCGCCGTCTCAAGCACCTCCACCGCCTGCCGCGGACCGCGCAACATCACCTGATTCGACGACACAAGGTTTTAATGGTGATGTAATGGTGTTCGGAGGGTTAATCCCATTCTGGTGGCTACTCAATGGGTTTTCAATGGTAATATATTGTCGTGGTTCTCCAATGATTATTAAACGGGTATTTAACTTAATGATTCTTCAACGCAATTTAAGTAGCAATAGTTGCGACTGACCACTAGAAATATACGGGGTGACCATCCCCTCCTAACAGGCCGCGCCGCCCTTGGGCAACTGGTGTTTTTTGGTGCCTTTTGTTCTTTGCGATTTGTGCTCTTTTGTTCTTGCGCCATTACCAGCGAGCGTTGCAAGCTTTGGCCAATTGTTTGAGAAAGGGCGATGGAACATTCCCCGACAAGTTTATTTAAGTTGTCTAAGCCTAAGTATATATGTATAAAAAAGAAATAATATATATATATATATATACACGTGATATATATATATACACATATATATAATACATGTGATATATATATGTGTGTGTGTACGTAAGTGAATGTTTATGTGCATAAATTTAAACAAAAAGATATGTACATTTGTATGTATATAATAGTGCAAATAAATGTATATGTATGAACATGTTGATATACATCTATATGTATCTAAATGTGATTTTCATTGTGTAATATCGTGTATATATAACCCAGGCGAAGTTCACGAAGCATACATGACGTGAGCAAGTTCACAGGGACGTTAACATCCCCCCCACCCCCCAAACCCCGAAGTTCACTAATAATACATGACGTGAGCAAGTTCACAGGGACGTTAACATCCCCCCCCACCCCAAACCATACCAAAAAAAAGCGGGTTCCTGACCAGTTGCCTGTGGGCGGCGCTG
>Ga0126342_10010038_pt1 | contig 16947 bp, 24 predicted proteins | sample Cyp1metagenome_FD_92528 | JGI IMG/M metagenome (GOLD analysis project Ga0126342, IMG submission 92528) | Coral microbial communities from Lord Howe Island, Old Settlement Bay, Australia - Cyphastrea 1 metagenome | ecosystem: Host-associated > Invertebrates > Cnidaria > Coral ... | reverse complement strand
TAGACAGGTAGACAGGTAGACAGATAGACAGATAGACAGATAGACAGATAGACAGATAGACAGATAGACAGATAGACAGATAGATAGATAGATAGATAGATAGCCAGGTAGACAGATAGATAGATGGAGAGAGAGATAGATAGATAGATAGATAGATAGATAGATAGATAGATAGATACACAGACAGATAGATAGATAGATAGACAGACAGATAGATAGATAGATAGATAAATAGATAGATAGATAGATAGAGAGAGTTTTGAGCGATAGATAGGTGGAGAGATAGAGAGATAGATAGATAGAAAGATAGATAGATAGATAGGTAGATAGATAGACAGACAGATAGATAGATAGATGGCTAGATAGATTGATAGATAGATAGATAGATAGGTAGATAGATAGGTAGATAGAAAGACAGATAGACAGATAGACAGGTAGACAGATAGACAGATGAAAGAGAGAGAGATAGATAGATAGAGAGATAGATAGATGGCTAGACAGATAGATAGATCGATGGATAGATAGATAGATAGATCGATAGAAAGATAGATAGATCGATAGATAGATAGATAAATATATAGATAGAGAGATAGATATGTAGATAGATAAATAGATATATATAGATAGATAGATAGATAGATAGATCGATAGATCGATCGATAGATAGATAGATAGAAGGATAGATAGGTAGGTAGGTAGGTAGATAGATAGATAGATAGATCAATATATAGATAGAGAGATAGATAGATAGATAGATAAATAGATAGATATATAGATAGATAGATAGATAGATAGATCGATAGATAGATAGAAGGATGGATAGATAGATAGATAGATAGATAGATAGAGAGAGAGAGATAGATAGATAGATAGATAGATAGATAGATATATAGATAGAGAGATAGATAGATAGATAGATAGATATATATATATATAGATAGATAGATAGATAGATGGATAGATAGATAGATCGATAGATAGATAGATAGAGAGAGAGAGAGAGAGAGTCTTGAGCGATAGATAGATGGCTAGATAGATTGATAGATACATAGATAGGTAGATCATGATAGATCATGATAGATCATGATAGATCATGATAGACCGATAGATAGATAGATAGATAGATAGGTAATCAGATAGATAGATAGATAGATCGATAGATAGATAGATAGATAGAAGGATAGATAGATAAATAGATAAATAGATAGATAGACAGATAGATAAATAGATAGATAGATAGGTAGATAGTCAGAGAAAGAGAGAGAAAGAGATGCGGACCAGGGGGGAATCGAATGGGGGCCCCCCCCCCCTAAGTCTCCGTTCGTGACTCTCAGTTCTCAATTTGGGGGAAAGGAGCAGCCACCTCCCCCAGTACTAAACTAGTACTAAAGTACATAGAACTCAGGTAGCCTAGGCTACCTTTCGTGACATAGCGAACTGGAAAATCACCATCTTTAATAGGTAAATGAACCATTTCTATGGGTCATTTTCAATAGCAAACTAGAGGGTAGATTGCATTGGATTCATGTGGGTAAAACAATACCATAAACCACCCCATTTTTGATGGTTTTACAGCACCTAGAAACATGGTGATTTCGGGGATGGTTTATTCTTATTTTAACCACATTATTGAAAATTGCCATTCTTGATATACCTATTTTTCACATGGTGAGTTTCGGTAGCTATGTTAAATTACCAGATGGGTATATCATGTTAAATGTGATGGTTTATACACCCAAGATGGCTTTATGAATTTGGCAAATCTGGTGGGTTTTGACATGGTTTTAAGTCATCCCAAATGGTTTCAGAGCAACCAAATAACCGCAAGACAAATGGATACAAATTGTTGATACCCTCTGGTAAACTAACATAACTATGGAAAATCACCATTTTGAATAGGGAAATCAACTATAAATGGTCATTCTCAATAGCTATGTTAAATTACCAGAGGGTAATTCATAAGGTACATGCAGTTTGGTGGTTTTAACCGAAATTTTAACCATCTTGAAAAATATGAGTTCGTCAATGGGAAGGATGACATCCCTTATATGAAATGGAAAATAACAGCCATGTTCCAAACCACCAACCAGAATAGAACATTTGGAATTTATGTGGTAAACCCAAATTCACACGCCTAGCATTTGGGGATTTTATACCACTTGTAGTGATATTGGAGATGGTTCCCCTTAGGGTTTACCGTCTCAATCATCCCAAGTCTGGTTTTGTTCAAACGGTCAATTCATGTCAACCCCGGATGAGACTAAACCATGGTTTATTAATTAGGGTGTACTCCTCCAAGAGTCATTTCATCTGCTACTTTTTTATGGTACCCTCCCAATTAAACAGCCGTTTGGGGTTTATTAATCCAGGGTTGACATTACCAGAAATGTTAAAACTTAAAACTATCCACATTTTGAACACCACATCCCGGTTTCTGACATTTTTACCACTCTCTAAAATGGTGCCATGTGCCATTCTGCGACATTTGGGAACACCCAAATGTCACTCGCGCCTTGCTCCACCGCACCATGCGCTGTTCCGCATCTTGGCACGACGCTAGGCTCAAGCGGCGCTGGGTCCTTGAGTCAGTTGAGTCAGTTGAGTCAGTTGAGCCCCAAAAATATAAGTGAACATATTATATGATAGATGATATATAATATGATATGTAATATAATATAATAAAATATAATTTATATATATATATTAATAATAATGATCATAATGATCATAATAATAACAATAATAATAATATGTGGAAAAGTAGCTTTTCCTGCAGATTTTCCCTTCAGCCGTTTCTATTTTTTGGGACTTGAAGATGATCATATGGCCGCCACGGTGGAAATATTTCCTGCGGGCCGCTGACCAGGCTGACCAGGTGATTTTACGGCACTGTATGGCAGCCAGTATGGTGATGTGGTTAAAACAATGCCATCTGCACCATCTCCCAGTCATCACCATTTTTATAGGTGTTATGGTTACCATTCATTCCCAGTCATGGGTGGTAAAAATAGCATTGTTTTACCCACATTGAATGGGATAATGGGATTCACCATCCCACCCATAATGGCTTTGATTTCCGGGTCGCTGGAGAATGGTAATATGGCTAATTGCCACCTTCGCCTGTGGCATAGCACCGAACCCCAGCCAAGCATCAACGGAGGTTGCGACCCGTCCAAGCAAAGATTGGAGAAGGATGCGTCCACGGGGCCCCATTGCCTCGCGAGCACATGTTTCGACATCTGCGGGATGGCCACCAATCTGAAAGACAATGAAAGAAAGAAATTGTAAAGAAAGCCTTCCACATACAGCGCAAATGATGATATATAGCTATTACCCTCTGGTAAACGTTTACATAACTATGGAAAATCACCTTTCTTAATGGGAAAACTCACTATAAATGACCATTTTCAATAGCTATGTGAGTTTGCCAGAGGGTAGATGCTATTAGCTATCCAACGGTGAAAGTCATCAAACACATCGGTCAGGCCATGGTCCCTTGGGGCTGCTTGTGGCATCGCTAAGCGCGGCGCGTGATGTGGCCCTCAGGTGTAAGCCAAAAGGCTTGGTTGGTGTTTTCCACGCCGTAGGGTGAATCTTTGCCCTCCATGGAATAACACACCTGGAGATGGCGAAGTGAGCAAAGAATTTTTGAGTCACCCACTGACATTCCCAATCTTTCAGATACCTGTTCAAACAGTTAGGCTACATAATAATGCAAACATATTATATATGCATATATATATATACGTATATATCTGTGCGTGTATTCCCATTTATGGCAAATGTCGGTTGTACTAAACTAGCCAACATATCACCCCTTGGAAAAGCCAACATCAACCAAGTATGGTCCACCCCTGAGGCCCGGGACATACATCAAGGGTTTTTGCCCGTTGTCCGTATCCAAACCTCGTGGCCAGGAGAATGGGAAGCCCAAGTTAAGCGCAAGTCAAGCATGCCCAAGCCAGGCTTGAGTCCTATCAAATCCCGTATAAATATATTAAATACATGATAATATATGATAGGATGATGGAGGATGTCTGTTGGTGAGAGACCGCCTGTCATCCCAACTAGCGGAAAATGGCAACAAATGCTGCCATTGCTGCAAACGCATGATTCTTCCGAAACAGGAGTAACAAATGCAACGCCCGCGCTGCAACACCGACAAATTGATGTTCTGCAAACTCAACCATTCAAGGCCTACATGATGTCCAATTCAAATACCCTCTGGTAAACTAACAGTTTGCTATTGATAATGGCCATTTGAATAGGTACATCATCTGGATCATTTTCCATGGCTATGTGGCTATGTTAAATAAACAGAGGGTAGTTGTGCTGTTCAAGACATCAAAAAAAAATCACATGTGGATTTCCCATTGAACCATGGGGATTCAAGCAACCCATTGAACAATGGGATTTTGACCCTCCCTCTTTCGTTGGATTCTCCGATGCCAAATCCCCACGGATTCCGAACTTTTGCACAGACAATCCATCCAGTCAAACATACAAAAAGCGAACTGGAAAATGACCATAGAAATAGTTGATTTTTACCCATTTTAAACATGGTGAATCTTTCCAGTTCGCTATGTAAATCTTTCCATTTTCCCGTAGTTTTCCTATGGTTTTCCTATGGTTTTCCTATGGTTTTCCTATGGTTTTCCTATGGTTTACCAGTCAAACATCGTGAAAAAGCTATGAAAATCCCACCAGAAACCCCCCCAGATTCCACCACGTAAGTGGGTGCCCCGCAAGTGCTCAGCTTGGAGGCCGGCTTCAGGCCAAGCCTGTGGCGACTCGGAAAAACCTCTGGAAGAATGGGATAATATGGGATAATATGGGATAATATGGGATAATATAGGATGATATAGGATAATTATTACATATTATTTTGGGATAATATAGGATATGGGTTTGTCAAAAAATTGGGGTATACCCCAATGATGGCCAGCCTTTTTTGGGAAAATCTTGGGTCCAATGATCACAGAAATTGATTTTTGGCTAGCCTATTTTCGGACAAACTTACCCTCTGGTAAACAAACGTAACTATGGAAAATCACCATTTTTAATGGGTAAATCCATGTAAATACACTATAAATGGTCATTTTCAATAGCTATGTTAATTTACCAGAGGGTAAAACATGGGCAAACCTTCCCCAATCAGAATTTTTTAACGGAGATATCCCTAGCGGGGATGATTTTTGATCCAACTGCTGGGTTACTGACTATGGTTTATGAATGGGCTTACGGCAAAAGAGTAAGAGTTTACTGTTGGATATTCTTGGGAAGTCAAATATGGATAAATCCAACAGTAAATATCCAACAGTAAAGTCGCAATATTGAACAGGTTCTTGGAATATCAAATATGGTAAAATCCAAGTAAGGTAATATTCAAAATCTAGCCCCTTTCCTTTTGACTGAAATTCGCTGGGGGCCAATAGCAGCCACTTATTGATTGGCAGCACCAACAGGGCAACCTCAAAAATCAAGTTTTGGCCACGTGACATCCACCCGTTCCCCCACCTCGAAAAAATACCTCCCATTAACGGAAACCCAGGTGGAATGGATCGGTGGCATCATTTTTTTGAGGCGATAACCCAGCCAATAACGAAGAATCTAAGATGTTTTTTACGGCACATTAAAAAATGTCAGCCCGAATTTATTGGAGATGGTGCCTGCTCTCATTCAACAAGTTATCCCAGAATCATCCCAGCGCGACAAGCCCATGGGCTCAAGCCCTTCTAATGGCCATAAACGATGGATCGACCTTTGGTGGTAATGTCAAGATCATCCCTCCAGTTTGTGGATATCTAAAGCAGCTTTTATAGTTCTCAATGCCCCTGATCCTGAGGAAAATCCAACTTTTCACCATGGCACATGCATCGTCTGTATGGATGTGTCTGAAAATGGGTATACCCCCTCAGTCATGGCCATTGAAATCGGGGAAATATGGAAAATGATTTTCTGACGCAGAGGATTCTGGTGGTTTTCCATGGTTTTCCCTAAGAATGTTCAGACATTTCGCATCATTTCGCATCACTTCACCATAGGAGTTGCAACCTTTGCGAGTTGCCTGAGTGATGGCTTGGCCCACTGCCACTGCTGCTCTTTGTCCTTCCAGGTCGACCCTCTGGTAATTAAGTCATCTAGAAATGGGTGGTGTCCCCAGCGGTGGGGACCATCTCAAGCTACCTAGGTCCATCGTCATCATTCCCTAGAAGTGTGCCAGATTTTCCCATACCCTCTGGTAAACTAACATAACTATGGAAAATCACCATGTTTAATGGGAAAATCCACTATAAATGGCCATTTTCAATAGCTATTTTGACATAACCAGAGGGTACATCTGGCTGAATTCTCGTGATTCACCGACCTGGAGTCAGGTCATGACATGTCATGACTTGGGAAGGCCATCCGATTTCCCTTTCCCCAAAGATGTTCCAGACTTTTCCGGATTCCCCCAGAAGAGTTTCCGGATGTTCCAAAAACACCTATATATAATACATATACAGATAGATATAGTCCATGATTTTCTCAAGTTTCCATCAGATCATCATATTTCCTATGGAATTTCTAGGTTTTTCCATGTTTTTCCAGTCGCGGAACGCAGCCCTCCTCCGGATCGCACTTGGCTAGGCGAGGTGGCTGGGGGTCTTCACCCAAGATGGCCATCAGACAATGACCTCGCGTTAAACCAGCCTGGTTAAACCAGCCTGTTTTGGAGCCCATATGACATTTACCCTCTGGTAATTTAACAGCTTGCTATTGAAAATGGTGATTTATAGTGGATTTACCCATTGAAAATGGTGATTTTCCATAGTTATGTTAAGTTATGTTAGTTTACCAGAGGGTAGAATTGACATACGAGCATCCTATAGTGTACATATTATAGTGTTTTTTTTTCTATTTGTGTGATTTGATAAATGCATGTGAATGTGCATCTATATAGACATATATGACTTTGAACATAAACAAATGCGTGCATTTCTTCAAATTTAGAAACAGTTATACAGTATTATACTGGTTGGTGGTTTCAACCCCTCTGAAAATATTAGTCAGTTGGGATGATTTTTCCCAATATATGCAAAAATTAAAAATGTTCCAAACCACCAACAAAGTTATATATATAGCTGTGCGTCTATGTATCTATGTATCTATGTATCTATGTATGTATGTATGATTATGTATGCATGTATGCATGTATGCATGTATGCATGTATGCATGTATGCATGTATGCATGTATGCATGTATGCATGTATGTATTCATGCATGCCTGTCTGTCTGTCTGTCTGTCTGTCTCTGTCTGTCTGTCTGTATGTCTGTCTGTCTGTATGTACGTACATACGTAGGTAGGTATGTATGTATGTATGTGTGTGTGTGTCTGTCTGTCTGTATGTCTGTATGTCTGTCGGTCTGTCTGTATGTCTGTCTGTCTGTCTGTATGTACGTACGTACGTAGGTAGGTAGGTAGGTATGTAGGTATGTAGGTAGGTATGTAGGTATGTAGGTAATGTAGGTATGTAGGTAGGTAGGTATGTAGGTAATGTAGGTATGTAGGTATGTAGGTATGTAGGTATGTAGGTATGTAGGTATGTAGGTATGTAGGTAGGTATGTATGTATGTATGTATGGATGCATGCATGCATGCATGTATGTATGTGTGTGTACTTTTGATGGCTTTTATACATCAATGTTTGAATGAATCATTCCCACACCTCATGCAGGTACTTTCTTCCGCTGGCAGGCATAAATCATCATAAATCTCCCAAAAAAAACACCGTAGAACGATGCGTGGCGGAGATATGTGGCCAGTATCCAGACACCCTGCCACCTCCCTACATTGCCTGTGGCCAGCACGAGGCGAAAGAAATCGCTGCCTTCTATGTCCTCGAAGCGGGGTCCGTTTGTTGGGGCCCACTCCGGCGAAAAGAAACGAAAACTGACGGCTACTAGCGCAAAGGATAGGTTGATAAACCAAAATGGAGATTTCAATCGGCTTCAATCGTGGTTTTACTATGGTTTATATACTGGGATTTATGGCCTCCTGTACTTGAGATGATCCCAGTTGACAGCGCCAGGAGTCACTGTAGGTTCCCTTTTTTTGGTTGGAAAACTCCTGCGTATTTGGGTAGGCCACTCCCAAACTCAACGAAATTTCTGGTGTGACTCCCCATATACCCTCCTGTGAGTTAACGTATGGAAAATCAGCCATTTGGTTCGGTGGTGTACGTATCTGGTGATTTTCCAGTTCGCAAACTGTTCGATAACCAGAGGCTACGATCATTTTCCCCATGATACCCTCTGGTAATTTAACATAGCTATTGAAAATGGCCATTTATAGTTGATTTACCCATTAAAAATTGTGATTTTCCAGAGTTATGTTAGTTTGCCAGAGGGTATCTCATGCTATTTCCATTCTACAACATTTTTTGGTGGTTTTTCCCCGATCTCCTCCACATGGAAGCGCTGTTCCTCCACAGCGCGGCCCGTCGCGAACCGACAGGGCGACCAAGTGGCCTCAAAAATTCTGGAGCCACCCGGAAGGCCCCTCGGTAGAGGTTATTTGATGATATTTGATGTAGCCATGGTTAAATGATGCTAAATCTCCTATGATCTTCGAAGGGGTTGCATGGGAAGATCATCTATAAATGGTCCAGTTTCAATAGCTATGTGAAATAGCCAGAGGGATCAGAGGGCAATACGAAATAACAATAACTTAGAGTTCGGAGAAAAAATGTTATATATATAATATATATATATATATTATATTTACATATGAGCAGCAAAACTGGAAACTCAGCAAACTTCTGTGAGATTCAATGGATTCAGGCACAAGAAAATTGGTTTTTTTCAGCCAACAGACTTCTGACTCAAATGGATTGGTGTAAGGAAAACTGTACGGCGTAATAACATGTTTAACCACGGCTTCAGAAACCACCAAATATGTTCGGATATCGATATCCATGATATCCTACGGATTCCGTGCGTGGGAAAAAATTGGTAAAATTCACGTAAGTTCAACAGGAAGAGCGCCTTGGGTTGCATCCGTTTTGATCGTCGGGAAAGCACCACTTGAAACCCCAAGGAATGAATGGATTTAGATTAGATGATCCCAGACTACGATGCGAAGGTTGGAACATGTTGGAACTATAGGGTCAGTGAAACCTACTTAATCAACGTTTAATCAATGGCCATTTCAGGATCCGATTTATTGGAGGTACCTACCATATATAAGGCCTATTTTTCAGGCCTAAATTTCAGGGAATATCCCCACAATTCATATGGCCCAAAATATGGTACGTTTACGTACCTCCATCTGTTGGATCCTGGATTTCCCATTGATTTAATCCTTTCATTGGCATTCCCAGAGCATCAGTTTCGCAGAGAAAATGTAGATGTACAATGTACCCGGCCTGGTAAACTAACAGTTTGCTATTGAAAATGGCCCATTTTTATAGTTGATTTACCCAGCTATAAAATGGTGATTTCCCATAGTGATGTAAACGTTTACCAGAGGGTATCTCATGCTGGGGCCATATCCAGGATTCCGGTGGAAACCAGATGCGCTAAATGGGGTATGCGAGGACGAATCAGCAGCTCATCACCAAGAAGTTCAACGACACAACAGCAATCTCCAAACGCATCAGCACGTCAAGACAAGAAGCAGCATGTATGTACCGGTATGTACTAGTAACATGTGCTCCTATGGGTTTGTCTGCAAAAAGGGTTCCTATGTGCACCCCCAACTTCAAGGGATTATAATCACATTCCCGGCATTCCCCATTTAAAAATTGCCCATTCTTGGGCATCCCCCCATTTTCGGAACAATGACATACGCAAAATCAGCTTCTCGGTATACCCTCTGGTAAACTAACATACTGTAGCCATGGAAAATCACCATTTTTAATGGGAAAACTCACTATAAATGGCCATTTTCAATAGCTATGTTAAATTACCAGAGGGTATCCCACTTCCCACTTCGTGTCTTGGCATGTCGTGACGAAAAACCAACCCCAAGGCACCATGAAAATTTCCTCCCGTCCACCTCGTTACTTGGAAGCTCCTCTTCATCAACCTCCGCAGGCACCAAACATCCTGGGCGACGAAAGTGCCTTGGTTTACCCTCTGGTCAATGGCCATTTCAGGAACCGATTTATTGGAGGTATCTACCATATATAAGGCCTATGTAAGGGCTACTGTATGTAAGGGAATATCCCCACAAAATATGGCTTTATATGGTACAGTACCTCCATTTTAGGATCCTGGAATTGCTATTGATCTGGTAATCCTATGTCTAACATGTCATAGCTATAGAAAAATACGCTATTTCGTTCGATGATGTCTCTATTCTAAATGATGGTGTGCCATATAGCTACTGTAAATTACCGGAGAGTATGGGAACTGTTCTACGAAACCCAATTTCTTTCAAACCGTATTCAATGCCCCATTGTCCAGCAAACACATATTATCCCAGGGGATGGGTCCACCCGACTCCTTCAGTTCAGATCTAGCAGGTGCTCATTGATGGTGATCATTCCCATTGGAAGGCCAGATTTTACAACTTCGTTGGGCCAGTTGACTGGGTGGATTTACCAATGATGGCGCTTCCTGCTTTGCAAAGGCGTAAAGCGAATCCGGCAATCTATCCACTGTAATCTAGTTAAAGCGTGTCTTGGCTAATCCACACTCAAATCTATATACCCTCTGGTAAACTAACATAGCTATGGAAAATGGACCATTTATAGATAGTTGACCTATTAAAAAATTATGATTTTCCATCATTATGTTAGTTTACCAGAGGGTAATCTGTTTCTCTACATCGGATTGCAGGGGTTTGTCTGAAAAAATATCGCTGGCATCCCATGGCTTATCATCATTTTTGTCCGAAAAAAAAAACCTGCCATTTGGGGATATTTTGGGGGGGCATACGCCATGCCAAAAACCCCACGCCCCCCAACGACTCCACCAAGGGGCCGTTCTCTTCGCTAAAGATCTGGCCGTCCTCACGAAGAGTCCAAACTTGACCTTGCTGGGTGGCTGGATGCCAGCCATAGCGTGGCGATTTGACTTGATTTCTCCATAGTTTTCCTTGAATCTTAACATAGATTTGTCCATGACTATTCTGGTAAGATTTAACGACTACTAGTTAATGGTAATTAATCTTACCAGATCTATTAATTATCGACTATTAACAAATCTATTAATGTTAATAATCATGATAGTCATCGATTTGTCCATGATTTGTCCATGATTTGTCCCATTCAGGATGGCCGTAGCTCAACCATGCTGCCCTACGCTCCTTGGCTTCATCCTAACCAGTCAGATTGATATGGGTAGCATATAATTATGTACCTCACCCCACAAAATAAAATACTCGAGTAGCCGAACAATCACTGAGTAGGGTCCAGTGAAGCTAGGGAAACAGTCACGATAGAATTCGCGGAACACCGCTGGAAGCATTGAGGATTGAGGTGGAGAGTCGCAACCAGAGTCTCCTCCAAGAATCCAACCGGACACAGGAAATCGCCTATCTTCCCTCATTTAGATAAATTCTAATGTTTCACTGGCTATTTGGGGATGATTCAGTTGATTCTCCTTACTAATTACCATGATTGTCATGATTGTCATGATTGCAAGTTTTTTTTTCGTGAGGTAACTATAATTGATCCAGATTTTCCCAGATAAATCTGGATGGTTTTCCAACGTCAAGCCATGGTCAACCCATGTCAACCCCTCTTTAGGCTCCAGCTGTTGGGAGGCCTGCGGTGAATGCACCTTGGCATATCGAGTAATGTCGGTCGAGTGTCGGATGGGCGATGTTGGTGCCCGGAGCTGCCGCTTCTGCCCGGTTTCAACCTGGGGAATATTACATTAAAGCATATTAAAGCTACAACCCCACTGGGGAATATTACATTAAAGCTAGCCCCACTGGGAATTTCACAATCATGGCAATCATGTTAATTTACATTTACAATGGTTCTATATGTTTAATATCATAGAAAATTAAAAAGCTAATCACTATACATGATATTAAAATAGGACAAAATAGTCAATTGATATCATCCTCCCAAATAGGGTTGAACAATGGAAATCAGCACCAGCGGTAGCATGAAATTTGATCACACCAAACCCATCTTTGAAGGAAGCGGCCCGAACTCTTTTCAGCGACACGACCTTGTACACGCCGTGGAATGTGTTTGCACCGGGCACACCTGTCCCGCCGTTTTTGGTGTTCGCATATGCGGCTTCCACAACAAAGTTTGCAAATTCGGAGTTCTCGCTTGTGGGGGCAGAAGTCAAGATGCTCAAATCGAGCATGTTTTGGTGGCACATCGGATACTGGAATCCAGGGACAAAATTTGCCCAGTTTCTTTCTGCATGAATAATGCCCTCTGCCGGGAACCAAAACAGAGGTTTGGTCAGTGACTGGATGTCGGAAAAACCAGCGGCTTGATATGCTTGCTGGGCATGAGCTGCATTGCAACTGAACTGCATGGTCTCCCTCGAACACTGTGGGTAAGCCTGTCAGCATGACAAATGTCCGAAGAAACCTCTCTCCCATTTTTAAGACAGAAACGATGCTTGGAGGGTTCAACCCCTCAAAATGGAACTGGGGACAAACAGATTTGCTGAGTGTGTTCGATAAATCCTGCCTTTGATTTTCTTGTTTGGATAATATGCGCCCGCTGAAATTTCAGCACTGTCAACGAAAGGTAGGTGCTTGCAGTGTCGGGCACTTGACGTCTCAGTCTCATGTGGCTGGCCCTTCATCTCATCTGAGAGGCTAATCAGGGAACTTAGCTGAGACCATTGCCTAGTAACTGAAGTAGATGGCAAAACCGTAAAATCCACTTGATCCAATACTCCCTGGATGTAGGTCAGGGCACTCTCGAGACACTTACAGGTATACTCGTCTGTGAGGTCAATATGTTGCAAAGCCATAATCAGCACACGGCGAATCCGAGTCTGTAACTTGGAACTTTGGAGTCCTGGGTGCTAGCTCCAGCCCAAAACAAAAGATAACTGGCTGCGATACGTTAAGATCATTCAAAAATGCCAACTAAATCACCTCAAAATATTGGGGTGGGGCTTAGAAACATTCCTGGGCAAATGAGCCAGCCTTCCCCCAATATCAAATTCCCTCATGTGGCATGCCCAAAATGAGTTGAACAGAACCAGTACAAAATCTGTCTCAGGAAAGTTCAACTGATCGCAAATCCAGATTGGTTCACTTTTCCAGTCTATGATTTTGAGCCCCACCCAAACTTGCAAAAATGTACTCAAATTTCTTAGAAAATATATCAGATTCTTTCTTGAATGACCAGCATCTAGCACTATCCTTCCGCCCCCAAGACGTCGCATCTTGCGCCGCAAGAACCGCCCTCCGCGCAACGGGCGGATGGAGCCACGCGGCCAGGCGACGAACCAAGCGGCACAGCCCATCGCCATCCAAATCTTCCTGGACTTCCGGTCAGTGAAGAATTGGCTTGGCATCATCCAAAGTGTGTATATATATATAGTATTATATAGTGTGTGCGTGTGTGTCAGATTATATTTCTCAGATGATATAAGGGGGTGCCTTCCCCAAAAAAAAGCATGCATGTGTGTGTGTGTGCGTCTGTGCGTCTGTGTTCATGTGTGTGTGTTTGGAACATTTTGGAACGATATCATGGCTCGCATGCTAGCCTTGTTCTGCAATAACCGATGCAGCTGCGCTTCAGCATGGCGTAGCCAGTCAAGTTGCTCTTCCAGCGTGGCATTGCGGAACTTTGCGATCTCCTGCTGCAGCCGTTGGTGTTTCCGCAGGCCAATAGGTTCCGGAGACCTTGATGATGCCACCGCTGCCCCTCCCGCATCAACTGCAGTGATGTTGATGGCATCCCCGTTGGCAACGGAGAAGGTTACGGCTTGGCCAATTTTCAGGGGTGGCCCGGTGCGGACTGTGTGGAATTGAACCTTGGCCGCCGTTCCATTCTGCGAGCGATACGCCACAACACCACCAGAGTGATAGTGGAGTTGGCAAATGTGCCCAAACATGGCAAGCCTAGGAACAGCTTGAGCCACTGGTCTCATGGTACCTGGCCATTGACAACGGAGGATAGTGAGGATCATGAGGTGCCCCTGGGCCGAACACTCCATAGTCCAGTCCAAATAAAACCTCTCCCTTCATTACTTGCCTCAAATGGAATCGTATCCTATCAGCTCAGGATGAAATGTAAGCAAAATCACAGCTAGGTGCACTCGAAAGCCCCAGCTCATCATGGATGACGTGTTGCAAAAGCTCAAAAGAATGAGCTTTTAGCTCAGCTACGTCAGGATTAGTCATGATAAGATATGATAAAACAGTGAACCATGGTGCCAAATACAAGCCATTCCCAAGCCCAGGACCCTGCAAAAGATGAGGTTCCCTACCCATATGGTCCAGGCTTACCCAGGCGATCTGGCTTCACACCGTGCGTGAGGACGAGGTCTGGATATTTCGAGAGTCAACATCCATTGCACCTGTACCGTACTTCTTTAGCCTATATAAGGGCCTTAGTAAGGGGATGTGCCCCCGAGTTCATCCGAGTTCTATAACTTTTTTTTTCCTCCTGGTGCAGTACATTACCACGAATTCATTGGGATATCATGGGTATATGCTGGGAATTCACCGGGGAGGGGAATGTAACTGACTGTCGGCGACAATGTGGGGATAGACATGGGTTTACCTGACATGTCACTTCCTGATGGGATTCCCAGTGGATGATTTTTTCCCAAAAGAAATGGGGTGTAACCAGTGGTTACTCCAGTATAATGGGATACCCATGGTTTCCCAACTGGGATTATTGTTGCTATAACCAGTGGAAACCAAATGATAATCCCCCAGCTGGGAAACCATGCGTTCTCACCATTTTTGTTCAACATCCAAGAGGATTGGGAGTCTTCTTTGCAGAAAGTGGTGCCATCTTTACCTGGCGAGTTTTGGATAACTTTGCCAACCCCAAAAAAACCGCAGTCGTTTAGACAAAATCTGTTCCGCCTTGGCTAAACTAATGTCACTTGACATTAACACATCAAGCGCCAGTCAAGGTTTCCATAGATATTCCATAGATTAGATATTCCCCAACTACATTGGCCCCGGCCCTGTACCCTCTGAGTTTCTGACTGTCCAAACCTCGCCAGCGGCCAGGGACATAGCTCTTCCCAGATACCATCGGGTTATGACTAACAGTTTGCCATGGAAAATCACCATGCTTTTAATAGGTAAACCGCTATTTCTATGGGCCATCTATACCATGGCTATGTTAAATAACCAGAGGGTAATACTATTTTAATGTCTAAGAATATCTTAGGATATGTTTTCCTGCTTTTGGGGGGAAGGGTGCTTTCCACCTTTTCAGGTTTTCCTTCCAGCCTGCTGAAGGGCGTACTCCCACAACGCTTGGAGAACCGAAATGACTCAAGTGCATTCAAGTGCCACAAGTTGGCATACCCGGATACCTATCGTTGCGGATCAGTTTCAATAAGATCCAGCCAGGGTGCAATAGCTATTGGAGCCCAGCAAGGTCTTGAAGGGCCCAAGTCCACTGCAACAGCTCAGCTTTCCCCCCTGGCTAGGACGGAGCTTGAGAGCTGTCTTAGAGAACGATAAGGTAATTTCTTGGAGATCTTTGAGACTTATAATATCTTATAATATATTGAATTCAGACTTCCCCTCCATTTAGTCCGGCCTACCAACCTGTTTGTAGATGTTCAATCGTCTTATATGATATATAATTTACATTTTTGTTTGCTCGCGGGTGCTCAGAAAAAGAACGTGTCCAACGTGCAGTTGTCAGGGCTTCTCATGCGATCCTTTCACTTTCAGCTATCGATTTCTTTTCCTGGGCTAGAACTTCACGGTGAAATCCGTTGAGAGAATCTTTCCAAACAAACGGATGGAAACCGGGAAACCAGGTGAAAACGACACACGGAAGTAATATTGACATCCGACTAGTGAACCCTCCAACATAAAGTGCACCAACTTCTTGAATGTGTATTCATTGGATTGGTTTAATGGCAAATTGAAACCAGAATTGTCACCCTAAATGTCATGAAAAACAATGAGAAAAAAAACTGGCTTCAACATGTTTCACTATTTTCGACCTATTTTGGATGCAAGGAAAACGTGGTATTGTTTAGGCCTAGGCCAAACATGTTCCCTTCAACCAATCCATTCACGCATGTCCTGGCAGGCGTTTATTGGCACCTCCACGCGCTCGTTTTTGCCGGTGAAGAGCTGGCCTGTGAAGGAACGCCCCAAGTCTTTTGGAACTGAAAACCCAAAAGATGTGGAGATTTATGATCTAGTTTATAGTCTTTGGGTTTCTAAATAGTCAACTAAACCCATCTGAAACCCAACTATGTATTTATGATTTATCAAGTTCTAAATAGTCTTTCTCTAACATGTGGGGAAACTCTGATTTTGGATGGCCCCTTGGCTCCCCACGGGATGAAAACTGGGACTTTGGATGCTAACTACTATTGACCATACATAGACCACTGCCGCTTAAAATGGACTAGAAGCCCTACGCATATATAATTTACCATCGGGTTATGACTAACAGTTCGCCATGGAAAGATTCACCATGCTATTAAGAACGGTTAACCCAGGTATAAACCATCTATTTCGATTGGGGCCATCGAAAAACCATGGCGAACTGTTAGTCATAACCAGAGGGTATCTACTGTTGATAAGTGAAACTGCACCCTGATATCGATGCTCCTCATTTCACAATTTGGTGACGTTGTAAAATTCTCATCTGTTTCCATCCAAAACATATGGACATATGGGTAATTGTGTATGAACATGGGCAAGTCTTTTTTTTGACCTTGGATCACTTTTTTTTGACCTTACCTCTTTTTTTTGACCTTGGATCCCTTTTTTTTGACCTTGGATCACTTTTTTCTGACCTTGACCTACTCTTTCTTAAC
>Ga0126342_10010037_pt1 | contig 16947 bp, 21 predicted proteins | sample Cyp1metagenome_FD_92528 | JGI IMG/M metagenome (GOLD analysis project Ga0126342, IMG submission 92528) | Coral microbial communities from Lord Howe Island, Old Settlement Bay, Australia - Cyphastrea 1 metagenome | ecosystem: Host-associated > Invertebrates > Cnidaria > Coral ... | reverse complement strand
TTGCGGACAGATCGGCAATCGACATCTGACCCTCCCTCCCCTGTCTCCAGACACGTACGAGTCTCACTTGTATTAGCATACCTCGGAATTTATTTTTTTTTGATGCAAATTTTATTTTTTTTTATGCGTGTACCACGTTGAAATCTTGGACAGTTCCATAGAAGCCCAGGGAAATATTTTTTTTGATGCAAATCAATTTTTATTTTGATACTTATGGGGATATTTTTTTTTGATGCGTTTTTATTTTTTTTTTGATCCTTCACCCGTCCTTTTGATGCTCTTCCACCTTTTACGCGTCAAAGTCTGAAATTCGAGGCAAAGCGGAAGATGATCCCGACTATGCGGAGCACATGCATTTGGAGGCCAGGTGTAGCACGCACGGTGAAAGCGAAAAAAAAGGAGGATCCAGCCATCGGTCTGGTCACTGGGGTGTAGCTGCCTATTCTTGAAATCTTGGTTTTGTCTTGAAAATTCGTTTAGTGTTAATCAAAATTTGAGTGTTGAACATGACCACAGGATATAATTAGTCCATAATATCAGATTAGACATGTGAAGTAGGTTTTTTAGATATGAATCAGAATGGATTATCTTTCTGGAGGAGAAGTAGATCCAAAATTTTTGATTCTTGGAGGTAGCTCCCATGACATCCTGGGGGCATCCAGGTGTCTTCTGGCTTCCGTTGGATCGATTTTATTTGGAAGGCGCTGGATGGATACAGCTGGAGTTTTTTGACTGTAAGTTGGCAAAGTAAGTTGGTGGTACAGTGTATATATATATAATTATATAATCTATATTGAAATATATATAAATATATTATACATATATATATAATGCTATATTATATATATACAGTGTATCTGTACATATGGCGATGAAAACTTGTGGTTCATTAGCGGAATTGGAGGATGGTCATCAAGCCATCAATAGGGATTTATATCACCATTGTAAGGATTCCAATTGTGGGATGGATGACCACCACCCCAAAACAATGAGTATTGACCACGGCAAATATATGTTGTTGTTAGATTGTGGCCACCTCATGCGTCAAGCAGTGCTCTGAAATCAGAAATCAACGCTTCCAGGATGTGGCCTTATGGCTGAGGAGGATTTTTTCTATTATGAACAGTGAGGTTACCCTCTGGTAAACTAATATCACTATGGAAAATCACAATTTTAATGGGTAAATCCACTATAAATGGCCATTTTCAATAGCAATGTTAGCTTACCAGAGGGTGACAGTTTGCTGGTAAACGTTTACATAACTATGGAAAGATCCAGCATGCTATTCATGGGAAAATTCACGAACTAAATGGTGCTTTTCCATAGTTATGTAACAAATTACCAGAGGGTAAGAACCTCATAATCAATGATTGCGTTGAAAAGGCGAATCCTGGATGTGGACCCAGGACTTGGGTTCCAGTTGCTACCAGAGATTCCCCAGCAATTTTTGCTGAATCAAACATGCCAAATGGTTTGGTAAAGCCAAAGAACGGGAAAATTTTCATACTCCATCTTTTGCGATACGTGGCAATATATGGGAATGTAATATTCATAAGTGTATGTTACATTTATGTTTGAAGGATGTCTAAGATTGACCATGGATGACCAGCATCGCGGACCCCCAATCATCCCTTCTGGGGGAGAATATCCCCTTCTTTCATCTGTGATGTGTGCAACAGCAGGTATGCAGCATATGCATTATACATCAATTACAGTATCTATATATTTATATCTAATATATATATATATATATATATATACATATCCATGCAGGTATATATATATATCAGTGTATATATATATATACATATTATATATATACATATATATATATATATATTATACTATGTTATATATACCGCGGATATCTAACCAAGTACCAGAAGCTCACCGGTCAGGTCTGGAACAGCACTCCAGAGGATGAAGTGCGTCTGGCTGGTCTGGATGGCTGGTCTCTCTTGGTGCCTCGACTTTTTTCGCGGCGGATGGCCGGTGCTGTCGATAGGTGGTGAAAAATGTCTAAAGCTGGTCGTTTTCATTGGAATGATACAGGATTTATGGAGGATTGTTGGAATGATACCCTCTGGTAAACTAACATAACCATAGAACATCACCATTTTCAATGGGAAAATCCACTATAAATGGTCATTTTCAATAGCTATTTTGACATAACCAGAGGGTATTGGACTATTGAAATGATGTTTTTTTTGGTACTAAAAGGAGGGATTGATATTGGAATGATATTGATAAGCACTGTATGAGAGGCCTAAGTTGGTGTGAACAACTAGGCCAAGCATTGGATGTATAGAGGATATATCGAAGGTTCCCTTCCAGTCATGTAGCTTAGATTTTCTTGGTATTCATGGAGGAATATATGAGATTGTCCCGGAATATCGAACTCCAAGTGGATAGAGACTTGAGTGGTATCCCTGGTTATCTGTGGCACAGATGACATCAGATGACCATCTCTGGCTTTGATCTTCAATATCCCCAAGGAGGATCTGACCTTGTGATGATTCCCGGAGAGATCAAAGAAAAGTTGTTTCAGCTGAGATTACTTCATTTTGCATCGCTGAAATCATGCCCTGATGGACTACCCTCTGGTAAACTAACATAGCTATGGAAAATCACCATTTTTAATGGGAAAATCCACTATTTTTATGGTCATTTTCCATAGCTATTTTGACATAACCAGAGGGTAATGTTTTACCACCGAATTGCTCAACTGAAAGCGCATCTAAAAATTGCAGCAGCTGAGGAGTTCGTTCGCTTGAATCTCCGCATCATGACCATCGTGGGTCCCTTTCTGCTGGCTGTGGTGTTGCCACTGCATTTCTTCTTCAATACCAAAGAGCTTCTGGGCGCTGAAATCTGGAATTTTCCCTTTCCAAAGACTTTTGTTTGATTGATTTGTCAAAAGATATAGAAAGGAGGATGCTTTTTGAGTCTCATGGTCGGTTGACCAAAGTTTAAAAGGATCAGAAAGAAAGCACAATACATACTTTTTGGTAAACTAACATACTTGTAGCTATGGAAAATCCACCATTTGTAGATGACGAAGTTACCTATGAAAAATGATGATTTTCCACAGCAAACTGTTGAATTACCAGAGGGTCTTCCCCCCAAACGAATAGATATTCCAGAATAGATTCAATAGATATTCCCAGTCGTTAGATTGTAGGTCTCCCCCAACAAACAGATTAGTTCATAGATGGATGTGGGTCAAAATGGAAGACCTAAGAAAACCACAGATGTTAGTCTAGTTTAGTATTCACCATCCAATTATTGGGGTACCTAATTTTGACCCATACCCAGATTGCACAGATTTGTTGGGGAAGCAAGTTGAACCAAGAAACAAAGCGCCAGGTCTCACAACAATTTGGATTGGCTCAGCTGTCTGGATATTGGCAACTTGCCCAGAGAAGCTCAGCAAAAAATGGTCCATTAAGGTCACCAAGGTCCCAGGATGTCCCCTTGGGGACCCAAGATGCACAGACCCAGGGGACCCCAGGGGATGGTGTTTCTGAAAAACCCATGCTGGGTTGTTATTGCTGTGCCAACCATTTTCCAAATTTTCTGGTACAAACATGTTGTACCATGTTGTAGCTAATTTTGACCATATCTGTTTTGTAAGACCGGTCAATGGCAACTCAATTGTCCATTTTTTCTTTCTTTCATGGCCGGGTTTGTGGACGGTCCGATTGTTTCTCTGTTTCTGTCTCCCCGTTGGCTCAAAAGTTGCTGGACTCCATGTGGTTGTGCCACCACTTGATGCTGCTTCATACCCCCATGTTTGTTCTGGCCTTGCTTTTTTTGCTGCGAACATCCGAACACATATCCAGACAAGGTGGTGCCCCCCAGTTACAAGTTGGTTCATAACTCCCATTGACTACAGGTATATGTACAATAGACCCAAGTGGAACTGGAGTTATTGGCACCAACTTAGCTAACCATGGGGCACCATTTTTGCGGTTGCTCGGTGCCACACCATTTGGTGGTGTGGGGAGCCAGCCAGCAAATCCCATTTTTTTTTGGGGGGGGTACTTGGGGGTGGAGGCCCGGGGTGATTAATGGGTAAAACTATGGTAATAAGAGACTGTCAGTGACTGTCAGGCGATAATCTCCTACATGTGCATCTACATTTAACTGGGGTAAATATCACATTTACCAATGGATAAACTAGCCATAATAATTTTAGTGTAATTTTGATCACATTCAATACCACTTGGGAAAACGGTTTGTCCTGAAACACAGTATACGGCAAAAAACGCCAAAAAATGGCAACAAATGGCAACTTTGATGAGAACATTCATGGTAAACTACCATGTAGGTTTGGGGTATTATATTATATTTGTCATACATCTAATGGTAACGGAGGTAACCATCTAATGATACATAGGGTATTTACCCCAAAATGTATTGTATCTATGACTTTCATGTATTATATTTTTGAGTAAATCAAAAATACTCTTTCATACATCTAATGTTTTTCTAAGGTGATCATCCTCTAAAAATGACCGTCCGGCAATGAAAAGTGGCAATCAAACGCAACAATATGGAATATCCCCCATTGATAGATAATATTCCCATATGTTCTTAGTATATTTTTTTCCATTCAAACCTCTATTTATAGATGATTTTCCCATTTATCACCAGAAATGAACGAAAACAGGTTGATGAAATGAAGAAACATCGGGGTTTTCTGGGGCTTGGAGAGGACGATTGGATGCTTTGGTTCCATGCCGCCGTGGTGTGGTTCGTGGTGTTGATCAGCGCCTGGCAGAGACTCGGTTCTGACTGACTTTGGGGATGGGATCTGGTTGGAAGCAGCAGAAGATGATTATGATTTAGTGATTGTCAGGTGTACCCTCTGGTAAACTAACATAACTATGGAAAATCACCACTTTTTATGGGAAATTCCACTATAATTAAATGGCCATTTTCAATAGCTATGTTAAATTACCAGAGGGTATCTTTATTATCATCGCTATATATAATTATATATATAATATGTAATAATATGTATATATTAATATAATTTATTGTGGGACAGTATTTGATAATGAGTTGTTTTATCGTTATTATTATTGATACTGTTATTATTATTATTATTACCAATGACTGTAGTGACGATTTTGCGTCGTATATACCGCACAGAGCCAAGACGCTTGAGCCAACTAGTCGGACATGAGTTGGGCGCGATGGCGCGATGGCACCAAGCGCGTGCAAAAACCACCAATCCTATACATATACAGATACATATTACATATAATATACATAATTATACATATAGATATGCATAATAGATACATAATATGATAATCCTGTTTTTGGTGGGGAACCCCGGGGTTCCAGACCACCGACCCTGAAAAAACGTGCCCCCCAGTTGAAAGTTGGTTTACAACCCCATCTAAAATCATCGTCAGAACCGCCATAAACCCAACAGTTTTTGCAACAGTTCAATTCCAAACTATGCGGTGCTACCTTGCAGCCGGGTACATGCGGGAATGACCAGTTAATGGACGTGGAGGGATGACATTGTCCACCTGTAATAAGTGGGTCAACATCTTTAACCCCCAGTTATGCTCGAGGTTAAAAAAAAGTCAGCTCCATGGCCCATTGAAGTAACTCACGCAGTAAACATTTTGGGAAAACCACCAAATTCAAGAGTTGAGATCCAATTCCCATCTATTACCCTGTTCCCTTATGTTCCCTTACCCTGCTTTGTTGGTCATAGTTCCATTTATATACCCATTAAATCCAATATCAATCTGTGCTGCTTAAAGTCCCATTCTTCTCGATGAAATACCAATCTTTTGCTATGGACTTAGCTGACAAAGTCGGTGAATTTCTACATCCCAATTTTTGTGAGTTAAATACCAAATGCCACCATTAACTATTATAGATATATCTACCATATTAAAAAAAATAGATCTGCTAGTGATGAACAAACTTAGCCAACTAAATCCGATTAAAACCCACTTAAATCATCCTCCGCACCCTCGTCCTACAAGGATCAGTCTGGCGCACGACGGCTTTACGGAGCGCCGGTACCAGTGGCTCTCCACCGTGCCACGGCCGCGCTCGACCACGGTGATGGTACGCAACATCCCGCCGATGTATCGCTCGGATAGCGCGCTGAAGGAGTACTTCGACCGGGTCCCTTGGATGCTAATGGGCTCGGAGAGGGTATTGGTGGTGATTAAGCAGCAAAGTGGTCATGGTTGTTGCTTATCATTAAGTGGTGAAGTGATCAGAAGCCATGTCTAGCTAACTGGGGTTGTTTTCCTCTAATTGAGGTTATTATACTCTATGGCGGATGTTGGGCGATCTTGCGAGGGAAAACCGAAGAAAAATGAAAGGATTTCTGGCTTTAAATGAACGTTTGGAACCTGAAAACAGTCAATGAAACTAATCATCCAACCTCCTATGTGGCAGTATCTATGTTGTGGGAGCGTTAGTGGGGTAACTATATGAATGAGCTATTGTGTATGTGATGAATCAACAATGTGATATTTGATGTAGTTGTGCCAAAAAATAAGGGTATAGATCCAAAATTGCAACTTACATGGGAAAATGACGATCGATAAACCCACCTTGATAGGTGGGTGAGGATCAACATCAATATAAAATGGATGAAATTTGATAATGGTGATGTACAATGATGTACACGTATATTATACATTAGAGTATATCATTATTGAGTTGGTTGAGCAGTATGCCTTTGATAAGTCGGTTGGATATCTGATCATATAGTCTATATGCATAATATATCCATATATATAGAGTATTATATATATATATATATTAGATATAATAATACATATATATACAATTATATACACATAGAATCAATAGATCAATCAATTGTCAGAGTCTGCTTTGGGATCGACTGAAAGGATAGTGGATGGTAACGTCTGGTGGGAATAGGGGAGTCAAGATGTGGGTTTGTCTTAATTTGGAGGAGAATCCCCAATTCCAGTGGTTTATCATCACTGGTTGGTGGTTTGGAACATGACTTTTATTTTCCCATATATTGGGAAATAATCAGCCCAACTGACTTTCATATTTTTCAGAGGGGTAGGTATACCACCAACCAGTCATCATGTTCCCTACTAAAATTGGAATCTTTTGGGTTTTTGATGGTTTTTGCCAACCTTTCAAACAAAACCAGATGCGAAAGTTCACTGCACTGTGGGAGGTGCTTTTCAGATTCGTTTGCCTGGTCCTTTGTCAAAGGACATGGTGAACGGATGCTCAAATCCTGTGAGTTTTCCACATGCTGGGTTCATAACCCGCCAATTGTTGCAGTTTTATATCTCCCATGGATATCCCCCATGAAGTCCCATAAAATACCATAACTAGTTGGTGGTTTGGAACATGAATTTTATTTTCCATAATATATAGGATGTCATCCTTCCCATTGGCGAACTCATATTTTTCAAGATGGGCACATTGCACCACCAACCAGATAAAGTCACAATTTTTGGATCTTTTGTGGTTTATCCTCCCATGATTTTTCCCAAGCGCAGCCGAAGCAGTGACTTTCCCAGGTCTTCAGCGAAGAGTCAGCACACACCGTAGAGCGGGCCTATGTGATCCGCAAAACAGGACGCGATTGACCTGTACGAGGTGGTGTTTTCCGGTTTACACTAGCGGAGTTGTTGGGTTTATGGCACTGAGGTGTTATAAGTGTATAGTTAGTTTTTTTGTTCATATGGGGGTTTAAACTTTAAACCAAATGAATTACTTAAGTACAGTACAGTACAGTAATTATGATTTCATGGATTTCATGGGGTTTATCAATGTGCCTAGCCCTGAATACCCATGAAATTCAACGATATTTTTCATATTAGTAGCCTCTGGTACTCAATGGCTGGCTGGAAAATCCTCGAACTAAACCCAGGAGAAATCGATGGGTTGTTGGCGAATCGGTGTCCCAAGGATCTGAGGATGTCTTGAAACTGAACTCCAACTGAACTCCTGGATGTTTTTGGGGAAATCATGGGGATTACATGGACGTTACCATCAAAAGTTCTGATGTAATGGGATTTTCATGAGATTTAAATGGGATTTTATCACGAACACTTAGGCTTACCTTCTTGTAATCAATCACATGGTTTGCTGGAAAATTCCCCATTCATAGATCGATGATTGCACCCCCATTGACATGTCCATGTACTTCCGGGATTTCTGGAGGGTATGATGCCAATGATGAACTGAAGATTGGGCCCCTGCATCCGATGCATCCCCTTTCATTGTTTAGTGATATTTAGTGTTCACAGCCAGGACGTTTGCCAAAACTGGTGTCTTGGTTGCATTGTTCCATCGCTCAGTGCAGGTTTGCCACCTTCCCAAAATGCTTCGATACGGGGAAGATATCCCTGAGAACAACAGGAAGGTGTTTGTGCTTGTTTTTTTTTTTGCGGATTGAATATCTTTACATATCTTTCCCCTCAATGAAGCTATTAGAGGGAGGTTGGGGCAAAGTTTTCCTAAACTTCTGGGGGGAAATCCTGTTTTCAGGCTGGTCTCAATTCGGAACATTTCCCCAAATGCGTACAAAAAGCGCATCCCAGCACACTATTGGGATGTGAAAACTTGGTGTGTGTGTTGGGTTTGTAGGGTAGATGATGACGACCCAAACTCACGATCAACTCTCTATCTCGGAGGTTGGCCCCCATCTTTGTTGAATTCATCTTAGATCTCACGTTTCTTTGTCAAATCTCCATGTTGGTATTGTTGATTCCTCGTTGTTGCGCGCTTCAATCTTCTGTTTCGGCTGGTTATTGTATAGTAAATCCATGTAAATCCCTTTTTCTGCTTGAATCTCAATATATTCGAAATTTCAGTGGCTAAAAACCCAATTTCAAGATATATAGACATATAAAGTCTAATGAATTCTCATATATCGGGTGCTTACTTGCTTACTTGGCTGCTTAACCTCTACCACCGGTGCTCTGAATGAGGTGAAGCAGCTAGAAAGTTCGCAATACGACGCCCATGTGGCTTCCAGTCGCTTGAACAAGGCGAGAAAAATGGGGAGAGAGAGACTGACTACCCTCCGGTTTCATCATGGCCATGGGTTCATGGGGTTACTTAGAAATCATGGGATGAAATGTGGTGATGATAATTCGAGGCAGCTGATATTTCATCAATTATCAAACATGGCTGGGAAATCCTGGTGGCCTATGGAGCTTGCGAGCTGGAGGATTTTCCAGCGAAGCATTTTTTTCTGATTGCTGCCAGAAGCTAGTTATGAGTACCATATTTTCCAGTTCTATGGAGTTCTGAGTACCCTAGGTACTCAGTGACTGGGGTGTATTGCATGTTTTCATTTATCAATTTGGAGTTCGATCTATATTTTTTTTCCTAGAAACTAGTTAGAAACCAAGGTGCAAATCACACTAAATCTGGTTGGTGGTTTGGAACATGAATTTTACTTTTCCCATCATATTGGGAATGTCATCATCCCAACTGACGAAGTCATATTTTTCAGAGGGGTACAGTAGGGCTCAACCACCAACCAGTAAATGTAATCTAATCCCAATTATGGCTGGTTCATCCCCAGTACATCCCAATATATCTCCACTAAGTATCCATTGAATGAAAAATGACAGATTCCAAATTGTTCATCCCCTGACAATGTTCAGATTCCAAATGACAACATCACTTCCTGCTTGGAAGTGCAGTTCAAGTGGACTATGTGGATTAATATCACCGGTTTGCAAAAGCAGCAGGATTACCATGGATGAATGACTATTAATGGTAATATACATATTACCCTCTGGATATTTAACATAGCCATGGTATAGATGGCCCATAGAAATAGATGGTCTACCTGGGTTTACCTATTAAACATGGTGGATCTTTCCATGGCTATGTTAAATAACCAGATGGTATGTATTAGATCATATATCACCATGATTATCCCACCATAAATATTACAATTATAAGTATATATAAGTATATATATATCACCATTAATATCATTATATATGCTATTATCCCAATTGATATAGCATAATAAATACAATGTTTGGGATATTATCTATAAACCACCATAATTTATATCCCAACATTCTGGTTTAGTTCACGATAAGCACCAGGCCCGTGAGTCGGAGAAGGCTTCACTGGAATCGGACCTGCAGAGGTGTCAGTTCTTTGGCGCCGTGTCGAGGGGTCACTTCTGAGTCGGTGACGTCCGGAGATTTTCATGGGGATTTCTTATGATTTCTTGGGTTTTTCACCATGTTGAACCAGCCATGTTAATTGTGATTCAATGGGTTTCAACAGGCAGCTGGGGTTTTGACCCAGCACAGATGCTGCGATTTAGCCTGCAAGACATGTGGCTTTCTCAGCAAACATATTGGTTTGACCAGCAAAGGTAGGTTCAAACACCAATCGACAACCAGCAAACATAGGTTTTTTTAAACTCCAACCAGCATTGAGTATATGTAAAGTGTAGATAGCTTCGTCGGCCCAATTCGCAAGAGGAATAGCCATCTTTGCCACAAGGATTCTTTGAGCTAGCAAGAAATTGCAACGAAATCCAAGAAAGCCTCTAATTGAGCAGAGTTGATTGGAGCCCCCAAACCACAGACAGATGGATATTGGGATACCCAATTTCAGAAAGTTCGATCATGGTCAGCTGGTTCCGGGAGAACTGAAGTCGTAGATCCTGAGGCTTACAGTGACTAATCTGAAGCATCTTGGCATGCAGGATTTGACCTCCGCCTTGTGGCTTGTCGTAACCCACCAATTTCTGGGCAGATTTTGTGGCCTGGTGGGTCTGTTAGTGGGTGAAAGTTTAGGCCATCCAGGATCACTACGTCACTATGTATATTAGTGTAGGAATAAACATCGCTCGTTGTAGGTTATTCTTCAAGGCCAGGCATGCTTGATATTGGTGCGAGAAAGGATATGCCGCATTTTTTTTTGGAACCTAGTCGTTCTCATCGATTCCACTTTACTCCGTGTCAGTGCTGGTTACCCCTCTGAAAAAAATATAACTTCAAAGAAGACTCCGGTGGCTACGCCACTAGCTATATCCCTATATGCCCTATATGTCTTAAATCACCAGAAATCACCACTAATTATGTACTTTCTTTTCAACTGGCACTTTGCTTGGGTTTGCGGCTTTGGATTTGGTGCTTCATGGCTGTTGTTCCATGTTGTTCCAGGTTTCAACACTTCGATGGTGGAGTTAGTTCACTGGTTTCCCCTTCTAACTGGGTATATTTCGTGGATTCACCAATTTAAAATGAACCAGTGGCAACAATCATACCCAATGGACCAGTAAGGCTTCGTAATTCATGAAAACTATAGGCTGCAAAGCCTTACTTGCAGGATCATCCCACGAATCGTAACTAGTTAGTAAGTCGGGGTATATTTCCAGTTTTCAATGGGACTAATCCAGTTACGATATACCAAGGTTACTAACCAGTTATGATCAACCAAGGTTAGTAACTGGTTGGTGGTTTCAAACATTTTTTATTTTCCATCATATATGGGATAATCCTATTGACTTTCATATTTTTCAAGATGGTTATTGCACCACCAACCTGGTAACCAAGTTACAAAACCAGTTGGGGGATTGACTAACCCAGATTACGAACGAGTTACGAGGATCGTGGGATGATTTTTTTCACCGTGTAGCGTCCCGAGGAGCCGCGTGGCAAAGGAACAACAGGCCGTGGAGCTGGCGTTGCAAGGGCCGCGACCTGATTGGAAGGCGCTGGGCCTGGAGTGATGATGTGTTGTTGGTTGAAAACCCGTGTTGATTGATGATAATAATAAGATGTTTATATGATATAGTATATATATATATTATGTGTGGGGATTTACTGCCTTTATTTATATATGGGGATATATTTGATCACATTTGGGTGAGGACTTCTTTGAATTTCCATAGTCTATTTACTCCAGTAAGTAGCTTGCAACCCCAGTTAGGAGTTGATTAAGCCTACCTACCCCACCAAAAAAAACACGGATAGTTCAGTACCAGAATCTGCATAGATTTTGATACCGCTAAGTTGGTGCCAATAGTCGTTAGATTTCCAGGGATTAAGCTAGATTCGAACTAGTTTTTTGTGGGTCTAAACCAACTATATCAACTATGAAATATTTATATGATATGACTAGGACAACCACATACAACCACCTTGTATCTATATAGGATATGGACATACACACAGATGTACATTCCTAGACCTCGAAATAATGGCCCATAGAAATTGGTGTGCTGAAATTATGGGGCAACATACCCTTTTGTTTATTGGCACTGGAGGGTCCAGGTCAATGCATGACAAAATGTATGATACGTACACAATTCATCCTGAAGAATATACAATAGAATATGGTAATTTACCTGAAAATATGGTGAATATACCTGAAAATTATGGTATGTTCAATATTTTTCAGTTTGGTGAAGATTGTTTGACATTTCCAAAATTTCGATATTCTATCTGCTCCAGGATGACCTTTTATGCACTGGTACATACATATATATATATATATATATCTATATACACTACATACAAAGCTATCTGGATAAACTATAACCACCTCACCGCACCCTCACTGTATGGTTAGGATTCAGGCGAGTTAACTATGAATCATCCAGATAATTATATATCACATCAATTCATATCACATAATTACTATATTAGTACATATTAGTACATTATATGTATATATTCTACAATTAGACAGGTGGTGATATTATCCATTATATGTATATTCTATCACCTACACAATGTACATGTACATTATATGTATTCTATCATTCCTGAATGGATATGGTGATTCATCTTATTAGTATATATTCTACCATTATATATATATATATGCTGGTTGGTGGTTTGGAACATTGTTTATTTTCCATAATATATATAATCCGTCCCATTGACTTTCATATATTTCAAGATGGTTAACACCACCAACCAGTATATATATATACGTATATATATATACATATATATATATATACATATCCGCATTATTTTCCATATATTGGGAATAATCATCCCAACTGACTTTCATATTTTTCAGAGGGGTAGGTCAACCACCAACCAGATATATTCATTCCTATTTTATACATATATATATATAGATCCGTATTATTCATATTATCATCATCATATCCATATATTCCATAGAATCCATATATTCCATATTCCATAAGCCATAGTTAAATAGTTGATTTTCCCATTAAAAAAATGGTGATTTTCCAGTTCGTTATGTGGCTACGTTTACCAGGCCGGGTGATTTGGTGCATCGAATCCATCGCTGCACCAGGTGGCGTCCTCCAGCGGCTTCGTGACCTTCACCACGATCCTTTCACAACGCCTGGCCTCACGAGAGTCGCCTGGAGATTTGGGAAGCCCTGATTTTCCCAAGAACATCGTGGATTTTATGGTGAAATATGCTGATGATTAGATGATTTTTTGAGTCTTTGGCAAGTCATCCATTGGTATCTATTGGCTGTGGATCAAGATTAAGCAACCCAAGATCTCGCGAGTGTCGGTCACATCCCCGGTGTCCGGAAGCTGATCCTGCTGCGATTCCTGAGGCAATGTACTCGAGATGTGTCAGCTTTCAGGACTTTGGGGGTGGATGGTTGCCATCTAACAAGCTATTTGTCTATATATATAGTGTATAATATATTCTATAATATATATATATGTATAGTGTAATGTGTATATATATATAATGTAGTGTGATGTAGTGTGTACACATATATATATATATATAAATATCATTGGAAACATGGTCATCATATAGTGGATACTACAGTGATGAGATCGGCAGCCATGAGATCGGCAGCCATACTGCGGGCCTTTGGGGAGACACTCCCTGCCTCCAATTGAGAGATGGTTTCCATTGTGGCGGGCTCAAAATTACCTGCCATGCGAGCTATACTACCCTGAGGCAAACGAACAGGTAGGACAGAAACACAAATTCGCAGGTGGAAAAAACACCTAAGATATAATATAGCTGTTTATAATCAACATTATCCACTTCGTTTGTGGATAGTTTCTACACGCCCTGGATTAGTTGAGGAGATAAAATTATACTGTTGAAAAAACTATATTTCCCGCAAAACAACGACGCCCATTGTTTTCCGATTCCTGTAATTGTTCTAAACAAATGAAACCATGAAAACCTTAAGTGACTCGGGTCTCGTTTTCCGCCAGGATGTACATGGCTCCTGATCCGCATGATGTTTTGTACGAAAACCTGGCAGAGGATGATATCAATGCCTCCAGTTGGAAATGGTTGGGAACCTTGGATGAATTACGATGAATTGCCAGCGATTTGCGACGTACACCAAGCGATTTCTTCTCATTTCTCGGATTCAATATGGATCGAACATGAACTTTATCACATGTGGATTGAATACAGACTTGATCTACTGGTTGGTGGTTTGGAACATGGTTTTTTAATGACTTTCCATTCAGTTGGGGTCATGTCATCATCCCAAGTGACTCATATTTTTTCACAGGGGTAGGTCAACCACCAAGCAGTTTATGATGAAATCTCGCGGGTGGAGATACTGAGCATTACTCAGCAAGGGCAACTCGTCAAGCATGGGATGCGGCCAAGCACCCTGAAATATCACAGTATAATGATGATATAAGCCCCAAAAAGATATAGAAACATATGATTTCTGACTAAAACAGTGACAGATTCGACTTTTCTTCATTTTTTTTCGATTACTATAGAATACAGTAACACCAAATTCTTGGTAGCTGGTTGGGTGATGCGGGTGGTTTCTGGGTTTCTGAATCACATCCGGGAAGCCTCCGGGAATCAGAAACCCATGACTTGATGGAAGTTTTCCACCACCACAGGTTCGTTGACTTTTCCCATCATTTCTGGATTTTCCATGGCCATGTTTATTTATCATAGCCATGGTATAGATGGCCCATAGAAATAGATGGTTTACCGAACTTAAAAATGGTGATTTTCCATGGCCATGTTTGATCCGAGGGTAATTGGAATAGTTCCCACAATGATCGTGAATATATTTGTTCCTGATATCGACGATATTGACGAGAGATCTCAGCATCACGGTTGTGAGTTGATGCACTGGTTGATGATATCGTTGGTTATAGATAGATAGATAGATAGATAGATAGATATCATTGGCCATCCCATTGTATCTATATGATGCTTAACCGAAAATCTCTATCCTTTGGCAACATCCGCTGGGTTGCTCCAAGCTGTTTTCCTTCATTGCGAGGCTTTAGGGGTGTAAGCCCTGTTAATTTAAACTGGACTATATATATATATAGGTAGACGTGTATATAAAACATGTGCCACACCACAAACCCGACTTCTATATGAGTGATGAGTTTTTCTTTGGATTATTTTTCCACCAACTCTACCACGAAACCTGGCTTTTTGGGCGCTTCTCCAAACACCAATGGCCAGGACGCCTGGCTCTTCTGGCGGTGTTCCTCTTTTGGATTCCCATCGTGGTGGCCATCAGTGGATGGACAACACTGAGTTCCATCCAGGGAACCGTTCCCGCGGTGAAGAAGTTCGTGGAAGCGCATCCCACCATTGGCAGTTGCGCGGTGGATGGGAGGCCACAGGAAGTGCTTTCCGTTTGGAATCGCCACGTTGGACCTTTTTTTGGGTTATCAAAGTATAGTAAATGGTTATAAACTATAGTTATAATCTACAAACTATAGTTTGTGGTGGTTATAGACCAACTTACAACTGGGTGGCCCCACATTGTAGAGCAGAGCCCAAATGATCCAACATAGTGCTTGATGGTTATTGTTGGGGGAGAAATATGGAGATTTCAATACAACAATGTTGATATTCAGCATTGAATATAGGGTGCCAGTGATGGATATTTGTTCACCAGGTCAAGGGCAGGTTGAGTGGGTTGAATCCATGAAGTGAATCCAAGGGCCCAGTGGCCCCTTAACTCTGAGACTATGACTGGCTGAATCCATCTTGATATTGCATTTGACATATTTGACTTGGCGGCTAAACTTTAAAATCTTTAAACCTAGACCCTCCAAGTACCCACAAAAAGAAGGGTAACATAGGGTAACAGTATGTAAAAGTACTCGAATTCTGGGATAAGACTGTAGCTATCTGTAGCTGCTAATTATCTAATGGGATATGATATGGTGAACTCCCAAGAGCCATTACGATAAAACTAAATCCAAAATTGGTTTGATCTCCTGCTTGAAATCCTGCTCTCTCGCCTGACCTAGACCTGGCCCTTGAAAAAAGATCGGGATCAGAATCCAGTCGCCACAAGAAATGCTCTTCACGAACCATAAATTGGTGATTTTCCCTATGTTCTCCCAGTCTTCTCACAGTCTTCTCCCAGTGCAGGGATGTTCCAATGGATTTTGCAGCCGCAAAAACACCGTTGTGTCACTGAGGTTTGATGTCTGGGGTACTGGCCACGGCGGCCTTGAAGATCTTCATGATGTTTCTGCCCACGGTGCTTCATTTCATCATCACCACCACCCTGCACTTGAAGGCCGAAGAAAACGAGTCGAAAACGAGTCCGACTAAGACACCGTGGTGCACCCTTTTGGCGGAAAGAAATGAATGGTGGAAATGATGGATAAAAATCATGAAGTTTGGCGGGACGCTAAAGTCGAAAAATAAGTGATCCCAGAATCTATCCTAGAATATCACAAACCAACATATATATACCAGGCAGTTACTTCTGCCCTCTAATGGAAGCCACTTAGACCCAAAGTGCCAAACGGTCGCTTACAAGATCAATCATGCATAAGTGACCTCGTTTCATGAATCCTTAAGTGACCTCTTTGCCTGGCTGCTCTTATGATTTCTGCGTGTCACTGCGTGTCACTTGCGTGTCACTGGGGTTTCGAGGTGGGATGAAACGAGGTCACTTAGGACCCTGAAAAGGTCACTTAAGCCTTGAAAAGGTCACTTAAGGATTGG
>Ga0126342_10010036_pt1 | contig 16947 bp, 12 predicted proteins | sample Cyp1metagenome_FD_92528 | JGI IMG/M metagenome (GOLD analysis project Ga0126342, IMG submission 92528) | Coral microbial communities from Lord Howe Island, Old Settlement Bay, Australia - Cyphastrea 1 metagenome | ecosystem: Host-associated > Invertebrates > Cnidaria > Coral ... | reverse complement strand
TATATATATTAATATATATATATATACATGCTAATATATATATATGCTAATGTATATATATATATATGGATGTAATGTCTATAGGAATAATTGAGTATGAGTGTAGCAACAATAATTACAATAATGGGAACAATAACAACAAGAATGCTGATATGTCGACTCTACGAGCTAGAGGAAAAACATATATACATGTATACGATATATACAAATATAGATGGAGAGAGTTTGAAATTCATTGATTTTTTGTATTTGGGATGGTACTCCCACAATCGACTCATGATGTTTTTTTTGGTATGGGTGGTTCAACCATCAATCAGATGATCGTTGAGCTTGGGCCATTCAGATTCAATAGCTACCCGGGAATGTTACATGGCAATGGACAATCCTAGTTTTATACCCTCTGGTAAACATACAAAAAACAATAGAAAATCACCATTTTGAATAGGTAAATCAACTATTTCTATGGGGGATTTTCAATAGCTATGTTGAATTACCAGAGGGTAGTTTTTTTTTTTAAACTGGGAAAACCATTTGTAAATCGTGGATTCTGGATTTTCCATTGCCAAACTTTGATTAGCGGAGGGTAAAGGATTCGGGTGCGCAAAAAAACTGCGAACAAAAGTGAGCATCAGTTGTTACAGCTACTATGATCGGCCCCAGTAGATTCGGAGTGAATAATTCAGACTTGGTTACAAAAGGTCAAATTGCTGGTTATATGCACTGGATATTCTCATGATATACCCATTATACATCCCATTCTTGTTGAATGCCGTCATGCTACTCCCCAGTCGTATTCCAATACTGTACAAGCCACAAGTCGTCAAGTCCTGAAGCGGTCAGGAACTATGTCCTGGCGAGGCTGTGAATCCGGTCACACCATTTCATTTCACCAGCAGAATTTGCAGATTTCACCAGCAAAATTGGGGCTCAATGGACTGCTGTTTTCGCTGCTCCCATGGCTTTCCTCGATGTCATTTTGAAACATGTTGATGCAGGGGCATGTAAGGTTCGCAATGAATTTGGATTTGACACGGTGAGGATTTATTCAACACCACCAAGACTGGGAATGGAACAGTGAACCTGGAGACAACCACCACATAATTTGGATCGAACATCGCCAAATCAACATTGGTCCGCGTGTCCCAAATGTGCGGATTTGTTGTTTTTTTCGAGGTTCACCTTTTGTGCAACGGCAAAAATCTGTTCCTTTTCATGCTTGACTTTCTGCCAATCCTCTCCTGAGTTGGGTTCAAGAGTCTGATCCCGTCCCCCATATTCAGCAGCCCCGTTGTGCCACAAATCTGTACAGGATGGGGCCCCCAAGATAGCTAAGTTGGTTTATAAGTGGCTTAACAATGGTTTATGGTAGATATAACTATAGTTAATGAGGATTATAATGGTTTATAAACCAACTTATAACTGGGGGGCCCCATCCTGTAGTTTAATCCTCCAAACAAACCCTGGTTGCTTTCGATGGGATGATTTGCTTCGGGACCGCCGGTGATGCCGGTGATTCTGGCGCAGGTGGTATGGCGTTCTCCCCCACTGGCGGTGATTCTGCATGTGGGGGGCCCGGAGTCAGGGGTCATGCTTTGTAGGGGAAGCGGCTGGAACTATAAGACTTTAAGAATCATGGGGCTCCACTGAATGGTTGAAGGTAAGGTCAAGTTCTTTTCTCAGTTCCCAGGCATTTTGTATAGTGGTCGTTGATTTAGCAAGCGGTTGATTGCACGTGATTTGAGATCATGCTGAATTCCGAACATTCCGAATACCACCTGGGTTGATGCTTTCAGACATTTCTTACTATTCCTATTTGAGAATGACTACCCCACAAACCACAACCATCACAATGAAGTTTGCTCTTTTCAATCCAAACAACATCATCAATATTTACCATCCGGTTATTTAACATAGCCATGGAAAGATCCACCATTTTTTACAGGTAAACCATCTATGGGCCATCTATACCGTGGCTATGTTAGTCCTAACCAGAGGGTAATTGAGAACTTGTCCATAATTAGATGGGAGGTAAAACCCCTCATTTCTGCCGGTGAAATCCTTACTCTTCGTTTTTTCGGGTGGCTTCCGGCCAGGAACAGTATCGCGGCCAGCGTTGCGACCGTTGCTTCTGCCAAGGCGCTTTGACGGAAATGGCGGTGTACCCCTGCTGGGACGGCATTTGACCATCAGATGGGGAAGAACTTGGGCTCGCAGCATGAACACTGGGATTTTCAGTGGATTGGAAAGAAAAGCTGGAGGGAATCAGATTTTTTATCGATCAAATAGGGGGGTTGCGGTCAACCAATCCAATCCAATGACTTCAGTACCAGGTTATCCAGGTATTAAGTATTAGCGACATGTCCCCATTGCAGTGATGATCGTCCTACAATCCGTGGACTCATAGACATCAGTTCATTTTGACAATTTGCAGGCTTTTCTTTCGATCTAAGCGATTGAGTTTGCATCCATCCTACCCTGTTTCAGCTATAGAGATTGTTGAGATGTCGAAGCTTTTCTTGTCACTGCATATATATATATATAAACTATAATATATATATATATGTATAGACTATAGATTAGACTGTTTTCTTGAGACTCAACCTTCAACCTGTGAGTTAAGACACTGAGTTAAGAGACTGGCACATAAGAGAAGAACCAGCTTCAACAATGCCCTAAAATGCCACCTGAAAATGGCGCATTGTTGGATTCAGATGATCAAGTCCTGATTGGCATGATGTGAAGTCACAGAAGTCACAGTTTCTTTTTCTCAGCTGATAAAAAAAGAGTTCAGTGTCACTTTGATATCATCAGACCCAGATCATACCCATATTCCAGCCCGAAAACGATCAGCCATCATGAGCCACATTTTTGGGGAGACGTATGGCCGCTACTCTTCTGCCGTTTTCACGAACTCGCCATGGACGAAGCCGCCTGGCAGTCGCGACAGCTGCTGGAGATTGAAAGTTTGAGCGCCATTTACTTCGAGGAGAGCTGGATCCGTCACAAAGCCTTTGAAGGGAAACATCTGAGTAAATTTGATCACGACCTCACTGATCTCCCGAACCCTGGGAATCATGGTTTTTATTCGGGAAATCATCCCCTTTTATGGCCGCAAGATTCAGGTTAGTGCAATATGATAATTTTCCCAGAAACATGGGTATCATGGGGATACCGTTGAAATATTTGACTGGAATATGAATGGATGATACTATCACATATATGATATATGATGATGAACTCTCCAATATAAGTGGGGATATGGCTGGAATATAAATGGAATATGAGTGGGGATATAATGTGATGATGATCTGGATCAATTTGAGCACGACTTGATGTCGCGACATCAGTGAAATGATGGTTAGTTAGTAGGCCTAGGGGTAACTATCCCACAATAGCCGAACTTTCCGGATCAGTGAAATCTGTTTAATTTACCCAGATACGATGTTTTCAAACGAAAGATGTTGGCTGACCCAGGGGAGATTAGCAGGGGTTTGTCTGAAAACTTCGGGGAACACCAGCAATCGGATGTGGTTTTTCTCATAAGTTTCCCAATTCAATGGCAATTTGGGTGGTATACTCGATATCCTGACTCACTCAGATGGTTAGTGGACATAACTGTGCAGTTGAGTTATTCTCTCTAGCTTGTTTCTTTGTCAATTTTTGCACAGAATGATGGTAGTTCCAAGGGGAAGCCACTACACAAGTTCATGAACCGGAACATCAGCTTTGGGATTCAGCATACATCATTGGTAGATATTGTAGGGCCTTGAACCATGTTACAAATCCAGGCACAAGAGGATGTATGATATCACACGATGACACATATATCTGGATAAAATATGACGACCTCACTGATCTCCCTCACTGGAAATCATCCCCGAAGGGCAGTCGGTAAAAGAGAAGATCAGAGGCCTTAATTCATTTTTTCTCAGATGAGTGACATATTACAATTTACCCAGATATATTCTACCAATGTGGTTAAAGTGGTTAAAACATATATGGACATACACCATCATATCAGCTGATAGCTGTTCCTCTATCCTCCTGGAAGTCAAGGCCAGTGGATCTCTTCAACCATCATTCCCTTTGCTACAGCAATGAACTCACACATCTTGTCAGTTGTGGGTCTTATTTTTGCTTTACAAGACTTATTTATGGCACATCATTGTATATACCATTATTTCACCATTATTTCACCATTATTTCACCATTATTTCACCATTATTTCACCATTATTTCACCATTATTTCACCATTATATCCCAATGCTGGGTGGTGAGATGAGAATGTTTTGTTCGTTAGCCACTATTAAATCACTATATTATCCCGGCAAGAGACCCCAAACAGTGTGGGGGGGAGTAAAAGGATCATGTATTATATATATAATGTTGATGATGATGTTAATGTTGCTGATGTTGTTGATGATGATGGTGATGATGAGGATGATGATGATGATGATGCTGCTGATGGTGCTGATTGTGATGGTGGTGGTGATGGTGATGATGATGAGGATGAGAGGAAAATGATGATGAAGGTGATGAAGGTGATGATGATGATGATGATGGTGATGGTGATGATGATGGTGATGGTGATGGTGATGATGATGATGATGATGATGAGAGGAAAATGATGATGAGAGGAAGATGATGATGTGAATGTTGAGGAGGAGGAAGATGATGGTGTTGAGGAGGATGATGTTGAGGAGGAAGACCGATCCCAAGACCGGGAAGCACACTTTGTGCGAGCCTGCGCAGTCGAAATGTACACGGACATTACAGAAGTCTTGTGTGGAAATTTACAGGAAAAGTGCCGTACGCCAAGCCCGCGACACCCGTTTTGTGCGAGCCTGCACAGTCGAAATGCACATGGACATGTCAGAAGAGGTATTTTGTGCCGAAATTTGCAGGGAAGATGCCGGACCCGTATCCCGCGGCAAGCATTTTGTGGGAGCCTGTGCAGTTGAAATGCACATGGACATGTCACAAGAGGCATTTTGCGCGGAAATTTTCGGAAAATGCCAAACGCCCTGGATACCACCTCGATTGAACACCGGGCCTTAACACCTACCATAAGAACCCCTCAGTGTGGACACACTGTTTGGGAATAAAAACGCTACCCACTATTACCCACGATTAAATCAGTATTAAATCACTATTAAATCACCATTAAACACCATCAACCACTATTAAATCACTATGAAACACCACTATATCGCCGCATTTATGGGTTCTATCAGCTTCCCCAGTCGCCGCAGCTCTGGCTCTCGCAGGAAGGTGACTTCCGTGTGGACGACGTCGCGCTGGATACCTTGAGGCAGGCAGCAGAGGACAGACGTTGCGCTGCCAACGTTGGCGTATTGATGGTGATTTAACGGTGATTTAATAGTGGTTCATTGTGGGAAAAAGTGGTGATAGTTACTATTTATAGGATTTAATGGTGGTTTAATGGGATTTTCTGGTGATTCATAGATTATTAATTATCAAGGATGGTGATATTTACTCGGAAATATGGACAACGGCGTCATCAAACGTGGCCGCCGGGAAATCCCGAACTAAATGAAGGTTTGTAGCTGGGAAATCGTTTGTAAATGGGACATGTTCCATTGCCACGTTTGATTACCGGAGGGTAGGTAAAGCAACCCAAAAAGAGGTGAACAAAGTGAAACAATACATGGGGATCTATGAATATCGGAGGATGGGGAAGACTACCTCCCAGATGTTTTTCTTGTGAGAGAGTCTGTTTCCTAAGGAGGAAAGGGATTTTACACCGGGAGGTGGCTCCATTGTATCCCGTTATATCCCATTATATCATATCTATCATACTCCCATTTTCTTCCCATAATATTCCAAATACATCCATTACATCTCCCTCAAATATCCTAGTTTGATATCAAATATCAGTCATAGTACTGCAGTACATAGTATTGAATATCAATCAAATATACTAGTTTGATATAACATCATATAGCCATTACATCATCATCAAGTATCTCCATTGTCTCCCCATTAAATCAGGTTTTCTGGATGAATTCCAGGACCAACCGCCCCAGCACTCCGCCCTGTCGCTCTCCGTGCGCCTGCACCGTATTTTTGGCGCCGCGGTGCGACTGGCGGCGGTGCTGCCACAGGGATATCCGGGAGAAGCAGTGCCAGTCGTGTGCCTGGCCGTGATATGGTGGGGATAGAGGATGGCCCCCCCCGTTGGACAGCGTTCAGTTGATATATAGGTGGCTTTATGGTAGATATAACGAACTAGTTAATGTATACACTAACTTATGATTGGGGGGCACCATCCTGTATCCTCTGGTAATTAAACATAGCGATAATCACCATGTTCAATAGGTGAATAATGGTAAATCGTCTATAAATGAACCATTTTCAATACCTACCCTGTGGTAATCAAACATGGCAATGTAACATCCTAGTTTTAATGGGATTCTACTGGGAAAACCATCTATAAATGGTGGATTTTCCATTGTCAGCTTTGATTCCCGGAGGGTGGCTAGCTATACAATGGCCCACTTATAGACGATTGTAGCTATTGAAAATGGTGGTTTATGTTGAAAATTGCCAGAGGGTATACTTTTGAAGCACAAACATGTTTCTCAAACATATTTCATGTGCGTTCTAAACAAAAAGTATCGGACACACTTGGGATTTGAAACGACCAAAGAACCTACCAACTGTGTGGAAGAGGAAGGTAACTTGGGGGGATCCCAGCCAGAGAAATAGGCATTTAGCAGACTGAAATGGGCATTGAATCAACCATTTGGCTGGGATTTTACCGAAGGGAACAAATGAGCACCTACATGTTGATACCTAAACTGAGGCCTTACTATGCCTTACTGTCATTAGGTACTGTTGTGTAGTGCATTTGCTGTATTATTGAAGTGACCCGGGTGATTGGCACCAACTTTCACATCATGACCCAGTTGAGCCCCGTTGTGGGTATAAACCCACGGGCTCATCGCGGGGCTGCCGGGGCATGATCGCTACCAAATGGTGAGCTTCGTCAACGAGGGAACCTCTGTGCAGAAAATATGAATGAACTTCACGAATCGTGCAGGATGAAAGACTGGGAATTTACTCATCCCAACTGACGAACTCCATCATTTTTCAGAGGGGTAGGTATACCACCAACCAGATTGTATGTTGGTTTTCTGCCGGATTGCGAAACATGACCTTCGTATTAAGTGCCAAGGTGGTTGGAACCTGAGATCGACGAGGTGGGAGCGTCGTATTAAGTGCTTGTCAATTTGAATTTTGTATTTTGCGTCAGGAATTGCATGCATTTCCAAAACGTGGCAGCCTCTTGTAACTACTGGACATCAAATTACATACCTCGGAAGACCACCATTTCATAGCATTTCTATCTTTTTCTCAAATGTTTAAGGCATGTGCCACATAGGATTTGACCCTGGCATTTTAGGCCAATGTTGCCGCTGGTTCCATGGCGTCCTGCTTGCTGAAGATTGCCGAGGATGATCATCTCTGCAACATGTCTCGGACGGGATGAGCTGATGTTGACTGGTTAGTATGGGCACCCTCCTTACTGGTGCTTAGCAGGGAATGAGAGAATGATCCACAATAACTAAGAATAACCATCCCATTCCCCCATTGCCATCCATTCCCTGCTAAGCACCAGTAAGCCTCTGGTAATCAAACGTGGCAATGGAACATGTCCCATGAACGATTTTCCCTGCTCTAAACCTCCATTTATGTAGAAGATTAGTCCGATTGCAAGGTTTGATTGCCAGAGAGTAAATGACAATAAAACTTCTTGGTGGTTCCAAATAGATTGGGTCTCCTGATGTTTTTCCCATCTAGACTTGGTGATTGGTGAGTTTGTCTCTAGCACGGAGGATCACCCGATGCAAAGGAAATGGTCGGAAACCGACTTTGGGATGTTATTTCAATGGGCCATCGAAAAACCATGGCGAACTGTTAGTCATTACCAGGTTGGGTAACTGTAACTCCTGATATTCCATCCATTTTGTGGAGACTGGGTGGAGACGGAGCAATTGGCTCAACTGGTGGCTGCCCCGGCTGAGGTGGCCGTTTGCAAGACACGGCACAGCAGCTTGGGGAGAAGGGCGAAGACGCTCAGCAAAAATCGCTGGAGATGGCAGCCTTCATCAAACGTGGCTAGTTGGGAAATACTGTAGAAATGGAGGGTTTTAATGGAAAAACTATGACTTTATACTATGACCATGGAGGTTTCCATACTATTTAATTATTTAATGGAGGTTTTAATGCGATGACTTAAGTGGTGAATTTCACGCTATTTGTGGATACTCATCCAGAATTAAGAGGCCATGGCACTGTGATTAGTTACGAAATATACTAGCTGAAAGGCAAGATCAAACTTAACTTGTTATTTCAAAATGGTTTTCTGGCGTCATTGGTTTGATTTGGTGCAACGCTGAATATGCAATCTGAGTAGATGCATAGTTGCCCGCAAGATACTTAATCCTCCACATTGATGCTCACCTAAGAACCAGTGAATATGAGGATTCGTATAAGTGGAATTAAGTGGATACAAAGATATGAATCTGGTTGGTGGTTTGGAACATTTTTGATTTTTCCATATATTGGGATTTTCATCATCCCAACTGACGAAGTCCATCATTTTTCAGAGGGGTTGGTTGAAACCACCAACCAGTGAATGCTGGTCGTGTGGTAAACCTGCCATAAACCGATCATTTTGGGATGGTAAACCCAATACCACCCATTTATTAATGGTGACGATTTACCGCCCAGCTCTGGGTAGTTCTAACGTGGGCTCGAAATTGAGGAAGCCCTAGATAGGATGAACCACTGGGAACACCGAATCAAGGATAAATCTGGATAAATTTGATCACGACCTTACTGTTCTCCCGAACCCTGAAATCATGGTTAGGATTTGGGACATCATCCACTTTTATGGCCGCAAGATTCAGATTAGTGAAAAATTTTTATTTACCCAGATAAATATTGTTTAGTATTTCCCCATACATATTATTTGTGGTTTCCAGCTTGGGCATGTGTTAGCCCGCAGATACGGGGCGTTTTTTTGTGGCTCACAATTTCTCCTCGCCTCATCATCCCTTGGGTGATGATTTTGAGCCAGGAATGCATGTTGCCCTTGATCCAAGAAGCACAGGAGCTGTGCAACTTAGACGACATCATACATCGGCTTGATGGTAACATAACATACGTTCATGTGATCTTGTAGAATATGGCTCTACATTGTAGACACATACTATAAATGTATGCGACATGTATAATATGTACATGTAATTACATGTATACACGGCTGTCTCAGTTAGAATATGGCTATACTGTCTGCGAAACAAAAACACCGGGTAAGACCATTGGAGAATCTGTACCACTTCTGCCTGGCCTGGCGACCAGCCGTTCTTAGATTTTGGCCGCTGCCCCAATTTGTGGAGAAACACCTTTTTGGAGAATTTATCATAGATTCCAATCCATCACTGATTGAATTTTGATTGTAGCTATTTGATGCTATTCGTCTTACTGCTGCGTGCTAAACGTAGGGTTGCTGGATAGGTTGCTCGGGGTTGCTGGGATGATTAGTGATGAAATGGATCATTCCCGAAAATTCCATAGATTATCCATAATAAGTCCCATAATCCATAGATTATGGGACTTATTATGGATAATCTATGGATAATCTATGGAATCTATGGTCCATAGATATAGATGGTTTACCTATTAATAAACATGGTGATTTTGACTAGCTTATTAACCATCATTAACCATCATCATAACCATTAATATTAACCATGGTTAACCATATATGAACCATTAATATTAACCATAAATATTAACCATCATTAACCATATATTAACCATTATTAACAAACATTTCCCTACGCAAATTCCCTGCGTAAAACGCACCAGTAAGTTCTAGTGGATCCAGCACTGACCCTAGCCGTTTGCAGTTTCCATGTGCCGTGACATAGACAACATAGATCCCATAGATGGCCAAATGGAGTTAGATCTGCTACATAAATACCTACATAAATACCAATATCACAAATTGTACCAGAGTTACTTTTCAAATTGTGTCATAGATGATCTCATAGATCCCAAAATTTCTCATAAATTTATCTGGAGAATTTGGGATCTATGACTCTGCAGGAGTTGATCCAATCCTGGGTGGATGACATCGCAGTCGCTGGGCTGATGGCAGATGGTGACAGGTTGGTGCGCTAGAAGAGGTATGGCAGGTATGGGATATGGGTGAACATTGAACCCAAACTTGGGGTGGTTGAAGCAACAAAACCACCAAACATAAGGATACTGTAAAATTGGATGATAGAAAAGCCATGTTTTTTTTGTTTTTTCGATTTTGATCCATGCCTGAACCAAGCCACCGAATACCAACGGATTGGATTGTTGTGATGTTCCCTGCATCGAGATATCCCAGTTGTAGTGGGTTGTCTGAATACCTACCCCAAATTCCAATGGATGGTCATCATTTCAATGGGCCAATGGGAATTTCAGGAACCAAAGTTGGAGGAACCTAAGTTGGAGGTACCTAGAATATCCCCAGAAGATATCATTTTTAGAATTAAGATGCGATTTTGGGGAATACCACATGTTCGATCAAAACGATCTCCCCGTGAATTGCATGCCCCTCAAGTTCCAATATTAAACCATGCTTCTGTTTGTTTTTGTTGAGGAAGATGTGGCTGGAAAATGATATCCACATATATCCACCATTTAAATACGTCTATCTATATATATATATATCTTATATATATAATATCTATACACACATATATATATACACATATATATATATATATATATACACATATATTTATACATATATATATACATACACATATATAATATCTGTATATATATATATACACATGGTGTTCAATGATTTTCCCAGCTACAAACCTCCATTCTCCCCATGGCTCGAAAATTGTTCTTGCGCTTGGGCTCTGCTCTCCCCAGGTAGCCATGGCAGCCTCGATCCCTGGGGATGAGGATGAAGTGGAGGAGTGGAGCAGTCACTGGGTGATTTCCCCAGTTTTAATAGGATTTTAATGGTGATTTAATGGTGATTTAGTAGGGTTTAATGGTGATTTAATGGTGTTTTAATGGTGATTCAATGGGATTTAATGGGATTTAATGGGATTTAATCGGATATATGATGGTATAGCCGCATAGCCTCTGGTTATGTCAAAATAGATATTTTGAAGCCATGGCCCAGTCGAAATAGTGGATTTACCCAGCTAGAAAATGGTGATTTTCCATGGTTATGTTAGTTTACCAGAGAGTAATCATTCATATTATCATGAATGGGCTTGTCTGACAACGGGGTGTATCCCCAACTCTGTGTGCTTCATCTAGAACATATGAGAACATTATGATTAAGCAGTGGATCAAGGAGCACCCAATTTTTTAGGCACCCAAACGTTCTATCTGAATTAAAAAAACGCAGACACTTCGGGCCACTCTCCTGATTTTGGAGGATTTAGAAGAGTGGAAATATGCGCATTCAAACTAAATCATGATGATGGGGACATAGCCAACAACGATGTATGTGCAAAACAGGCTATGGATCTTTTTTTTCAGACTCAGGGAAACACAGAATCTGGCCATTTCTGGTATGGTTCATCCCATTTTGGAGTACTGAATGATGATCCCCTAGATCTTTTGTGGGACTCTACCGATTTTTTTTTAAGATTTGCCAAAGAAGAACTGGATGATTTCGCATGCACGAGATGCATCCCGGAGGACTTGACGAGATACTGAAAATGGGGGAACCCCAAGTCACCAGGGGTTGAACAATACTACCCTCTGGTAAACTAACATAGCTATGGAAAATCACCATTTGTAATGGGTAAACCAACTATTTCTATGGCTATTTTCAATAGCTTTTTGTTAGTTTACCAGAGGGTAAACTGTTCGACTGACTTGGATGATGCAAGGGGCTACCCCCATGACTTAGGAAAACCTGCATATCCTGCATACTGGCACTATTCCATGGTGCGTGCAGGATCCTGAAGGCAAGATAAAAGGCACTTGGTACCTGGAATGTCTTGGAACAATCTCTTGGGACCGCCCCAGTTTTGTTTATAGTTTATACCCTCTGGTAAACTCACAGTTTGCTATTGAAAATGGTCATTTATGTTGGATTTACTCATTTTCCATAGTTACGTTAGTTTACCAGAGGGTAAATGCCATACACTGTACTCATTATTACCAGAAACCATCACAAACCCTCCACAAGCCACAAGATGAAACCCTGGTTTCATCAACGCATGGGACAGTATCATACTCTTGAGCTAGACATATATCACAATTTAAGTTCATGCTGTGCTTCTCACTGCAGGTCCAAGAACCATATTTTGTATTGGTTCAATGTACTTTCTATTAAACTATCAAATGGTTTGTGCGTAGACATGTATGTAGCTCATTGTCACTTTATCTGGATATAAAGTGATTTAAACATCTGCATAGACAATTAGATACGTCTCTCCACATTTAACACATTTTACAGCTACAAACCACTACATATAAAACCATGATCATCAAATATCAATCTTTCATCATATTTCCATTTCTTACTGGTGCTTAGTAGGGAATGAGGGAATGATCCACAATGACTATCAATGATAATCCCAGCAACCCCCAGCAACCCATCCATTCCCTACGTAAAACGCACCAGTAAGTCATTGTGATGGAATGATTTTTCATGAGATGATTTACCCATTATGCTGCATTAATGATTTACATTGATGTACCAATTATAATGGGGTGGTTTAATGGGGAAATCATCTATCAACCACTTTTCTCCATGCCGAAAATTGTTCCAGGACTCCCCGATGCCGGCGCCGCTGTGGCAGGGGCGCCGGGCTGGTGGGCCTGTAACGCTGGGGCGCCGGGCCATGTTTTCGCATCACATCATTGCGCCCTCGAAACGACAGGCCATTAAGGAATGGGCGGCAACTGAGTAGCACTTGGAGTAGCAGTTGGGTTGGAAGTTGATGGTTGGAAGTTGATCTGGTTGGTGGTGACTGGAACCATGGAATTTTGAATGACTTTCCATATTTTGGGAATGTCATAATCCCAACTGACTAATATATTTTTCAGAGGGGTAGGTATACCACCAACCAGTGATGGTTGGAAGGAAGTTGATGGTTGATTGACTTGAGGTTGCAAGAAATGGGATGATGATTCCCGGAACAACATGTAATGGGTTGAAGCAACTGACCAATTGTAATTTGAGAATTTGGAGACCGAAAAACAATCGAAGCGGCCAGATGGTGCCAACCAAAGATGGGTACATGAGGGATATGGGGGAAGAAAGCCAAGAAACTTACCCTCTGGTAAACTAACATAGCTATGGAAAATCACCATGTTTAATGGGAAAATCCACTATAAATGGCCATTTTCAATAGCAAACTGTGAGTTTAACAGAGAGTATTCTATTTTTCATCAGAATCATGGAGGACTGGAGCCTGGAATGTGGATCTATGGGATGATAATTGGAGTTTTACTGATGGCCGAGTACATCCACTGATTTCAGGGGATCCACTTAACGACTTGGACATGCATCCCAAGTAGTACCCTCTGGTGAACTAACATAGCAATTGAAAATGGCCATTTATAGTGGATTTTCCCATTAAAAATGATGATTTTCCATTGCTATGTTAGTTCACCAGAGGGTATACTGTATACACAGTGCAGTAAGTGGTTTATAACCCATATCGCCATGCTGACACAGCGGGCAAACAGCCATGCTGACCACATACCAACTCGCACATCGGGAAGATGGAGAGTAAAAACCTGCAGGATTCCGCATTGTCGATGTTTCCCTTGGTCATCAATCAATTCTTCATGTTTTTGCATAATTCCATCAATGTGATTCAATGTTGGGATCGTGTTGGATGTTCCTTTCAATCTATTTTGGGACAAAACATGTGTAAATTCACAATTTAGCCTCTGGTAATTTGTTACAGTTTGCCATTGAAAACGGCGCAGTCGAAATAGTTGATAAGTAGTTGATTTCCCCATCAAACATGGCGATTTTCCATAGCCAAATATTACTTTACCAGAGGGTAGACACGGCCATGACTCCAATGACCCTGTAGATTCGCGACCGTTTTTTCTTCCCGAGGCACAGCTGGATTTGGGTGGCCTGGCCAAGGTCTGGGTTTGGCTTTGGGCGATTTTGGTCGAAATGGTTTGATGTTGGATATGAAACAGATTTGATGATGTTTGATAGGATTGAAGAGTATTGAAGAAAAGAATTTGATGTTTTTTTTGAGATTTATAAAAAGGAAGCAAAAGGAAGCCTCATATCCGTCATATCCTTGAAGCTGATTGATGATAAAGGTGGCCCACATTAGCCAATGGTTTGCGGCCACTCGCAACGACCTGATGCAGCACCATCGGTGACGTGAATCTTTGGACGTGAAATAGGCGTCAGACCTCAAACCAAGTTTGGAAATTCTATACTGGTTGGTGGTTTGGAACATGAAAAAAAACTGTCCATATTTTGAGAATAATAATAATCCCAACCGACTAATATTTTTCAGAGGGGTAGGTAATCCAGATTCCGCCATGGACAGTGCTTAAACATCCAATGGAATCACATCCAACTGTTGAATGGTCAACCGCATTCTTCAGTGCAAAAACATTCCAACGTCGCAGGTTGGTTGGCCGGGCATAATTATTGTCGAAGGCGAAGAGAGAAATGTGGCAGCTACTTGGCTGCTAAGCCCATCTCAAAAGCCAAGTAAAAATCCATGTGATAAACTCCGGTGTAGCAGTGTTTCCCAGTTTTTTTCTCTCTCTCTCTCTCTCTCTTCCAGGAAATGTTTCATCTTGCAGGTTTTGTTCAGACATATTTGCTCCAAACCCCTGTGGTGCAGAAGGGTCTTGTTGCTAAGTAGATCAGTTTCGATCCTATCAGCGATGGTTCACATATATTTAAATAAAACATATCAATTTCAGACCCGTCAGCGATTCCAATCAGCCACGGATGCCCTTTCAGATTGCAAGGTCTTCATCTGGTTGGTGGTTTGGAACATGAATTTTATGACTTTCCATTCAGTTGGGAATTTCATAATCCCAAGTGACGAACTCATATTTTTCAGAGGGGTGGCTCAACCACCAATGTATATATATATATATACTGTATATGGTTTAAATCTACTATATCCATATATGGTATATATGGTATAGTGATTGATAAATGATGGGTCAAAATTTGAGGCTTATGGAACCAGCCATGGGTGAAATGTGGACTGTTCCGAGGCCTACGTGGACGCTTTAAGTCGACTCCGCTGGAAGCATTTCGTGGTCCGTGCTGAGCAGCTTGCCTCAGCAAAACACTGTGGGAGGATCCTTGTATATTACCATATATATGTATATATATATATGCAGGAAGAAAAGAATAGAATAGAATTGGTAGAATAGGTTAGATTAGACGAGCTGAGAGTATATTAGATTGGATAGATAGACAGATAGATAGAGAGGAGGAGAGAGTGAATAGAACGCATTTACTGACCACGTCCTAGCTTTAGAGATGATCTCAGCATTTACAAACGAGGGAGATGGAACATGAACAGAGCAGCCTTCGCCTTTTGCATTCTAATCAAGTTTTAAGTCCAAAGTGTCATAGGAATGTCATGTGCTTTACCCTTTGGTAATCAAGCATGGCAATGGGGAATCCCCTATAGAAAGAGGCTTCATATAAGGGCTAAATCGTCGACTTAGTCGACCCATTTATGCAACATTAGCCCGAACGACGGCCATTGAACCATTGAATTGGGACGATCACGATCAACCACTGAATTTGTGGGTACCCAATTTTCAGAGATACAAAACCGAAAGCATAACATTCAGCGTTTTCATTCTGAAATCATGTGTATTCATTTGCCACCTTGGCCTTTTGCAGAATTCTTATTTTCATGTTCACAGGGTGTGACCACAGGGTGTGACCAGAGGGTTGGGGGGGTTAACTCTTCGCTGCAAGGATGCCCCTAGCCTACACACCGATTTTGGGTTTAAATACCAGCAACTCATTTTTTTTTTTTTGTACCAGTATCTGTAGACATCTAGACAAACATCTATGTGGATATATGTGGATATTATATGCACACCAATCTTGCCATGCTCTACCCTCTGGTAATTTGTTGCATAGCTATTGAACATGGCCCATTTATAGTTGATTTACCCATTAAAAATTGTGATTTTCCATAGTTTTTTGTATGTTTACCAGAGGGTACAAATACCATGGCAAACAAGGGATGCGTTTGTAAGGCAGATGATTGATCTGGACTCCGCAAACTTTGAGAAGCTTGTCACTGGATGGACACATCTTCAACAGGATGCTTTTCTTCCTGGTAACCCCGGGAGACTTTCGAAGTAATTGCCCTCACTTCTGTTGGGAGATGGGAGATGGATGGAAATACAGGTGTGTGAATTTAGGCAGGGACGTCAGTAGTCTGCAGGAAAGGAAATGACGTAAATTCCCGATGGTTGCCGCTAAGACCCCGAAGTTTGGTTCTACCCTCTGGTAAAATAACATAACTATGGAAAATCACCATTTTTAATGGGAATAAGCTTTGTTGTTGATGGTTTTTTTATCGGACGGCTCTTGATGTTCTGTTGATAGTTCTTGGAAGATGATCCTCAATGACACTGCGACACTGGATCAACCTCCAATCCCATGACGGATCCATGTATGGTACCCTCTGGTAAACATACAAAAAACTATGGAAAATCACCATTTTTAATGGGTAAATCAACTATAAATGGGCCATTTTCAATGGCTATGTTAGTTTACCAGAGGGTATATATGGTCCCGTCCTCCGTCTCTCCACCCCCCCCCCATGGGTTGGGTCCCCAGGTAGTAGCCCCAATTCCCTTCTATTTGCAAGCTATTGGCAGCATTTCTGAGGTCCAGCGTCGTATTT
>Ga0126342_10010035_pt1 | contig 16948 bp, 15 predicted proteins | sample Cyp1metagenome_FD_92528 | JGI IMG/M metagenome (GOLD analysis project Ga0126342, IMG submission 92528) | Coral microbial communities from Lord Howe Island, Old Settlement Bay, Australia - Cyphastrea 1 metagenome | ecosystem: Host-associated > Invertebrates > Cnidaria > Coral ... | reverse complement strand
TTGTTCTGAGGAGGTGGCAAATTTTGATCCCTCATGAAGATAAAGTTGATGTTGTTAGCCCGTTCAGCATATTGGTCATAGGGGGTGGCGGATTTTGTTCCCTCATGAAGATAATGTTGATGTCACTACCCGATTCAACATATTGGCCATAGAGGGTGGCGTGTTGTTAGCCCGTTCAGCATTTTGGTCATAGGGGGTGGCGGATTTTGATCCCTCATGATAATCAGGTGATATTGTTTCCTCATTAAGATAAATGTATTCAAGGTATCTTTCACGTGCCACCGTGGCCTAATTTTCCCCCTTGGCCTTGCGCAAGGATTCGCAACTTCCCAGCAACACAGAATTGTCTCTGTTATGACTGTTATGTCACAATGATGAGTCTGGGCGAACGTTACCCTCTGGTAATTTAACATAGCTATTGGAAATGATCATTTATAGTGAGTTTTCCCATTAAAAATGGTGATTTTCCATATTTATGTAAACGTTTACCAGGCCAGGTAAAACACCCGTCGTCATTCAGCAGTGAACAAACGCCCAGTCCACAACGGTCGTGGAAGGGCACCTTGGATGACCTGCGCGATATTGTGAGGATCCTCCAGGTCCACTTTACCATCCTGGGCTGCCATGGGCAACAGCCCATAGCTATGACATGCGTAATGACATGCTGCAGCCCCCAAGCAAGGATAGAACGGATAGAAAAGTTGAGAGATGTTGAAAATATTGGAAAATGTGGGGGAAAAATATCATCCACACCATCCTGGAAACACTTCCTTCAATCCAAGAATGTGTTTCTTCTTGCTAAAAATCAATCTATATCTCATTCCTGTGACTCACATGTGGGTCCTCCGGCGGCTACAAAGAAATGATCCACCCGAAAGCCTGACATCCCCGTTCTCCAGGTCTGCCGAAAGCAAACAACAGCAAGCCCTGTCTGGAAGACTACTTGGAGTTTCCGTTGATGTTCCAAACTTTTTCGTGCGGGTGTCCATTTTACTTCCAGGCAGGTGAGTCAAGCTTTAGATTGCTCGGCAAGGGAACATGCACTAGGCCTTACGGCCTAACTTCTATTGGCTGCGGTTAACGTGATGTTTGAGGCAAATTTTGAAGCTTTGCAGGCTTCTCATTCTTCGGTCAGCATCTTCACAGGTTATCAATATTGGTAAGTCACCGGCTCAACTATATGAATTCAATCAAACTCACCAAGCCACACTATGCTAAGATGAATTGGGGAGGCTCCTGTTACTACCCGTCTCACCGGCTGCACACCAAGTTGCGCAATTCTGAGTGGTCTGCAAACGCCTGTCGCCGTGTCGCAAGAAAATTTGGATCATTTTGGAATATTTTGGATCTATCAGACTCAGATGAAGAACTGGATAAGAACCCTAGGTACCCCTACCTAACCCTAGTGGTGCCAGTTGCATTGCGATTTTCACTGGGATAGATCAATAAACATATGTACGTATATGGATATTACATAATTATAAAATACATGAATCTAGTGCATATCATTCCGGTTTCCGGCCCTTCTTTGCCACAAATTTTGCTGAGACCTGGTGGTCTGCCCATGGAAACCACCATCCCACTAGCAGTCACTAGCACAAGCATGAACTCTGGGACACATTGGGAAACCCAATAAAGATACCCTCTGGTAAACTAACATAGCTATTGAAAATTGCCATTTATAGTGGATTTACCCATTAAACTCATTAAACTATGATAGTTATGTTAGTTTACCAGAGGGTACCCACCAATTCTCTTGAGGTTTAAAGTTTACACTCCCGACAAAGACCTAGTCATTTGGGCCACAAGGTCTACATCTGGGACCACGGGAGTCTAAAAGTGGATGTGTACCCCATTGCATCCACAACGGGTTAAAACCTCTGCCCAAAAAAGGGGGTGGATTGGAAGTTTTTCCCATCAAAAAAGGCCTCAAATTGCCAAGAACATCTTCGATGGTTGACAAGGCATCGTCAAGCTGCTGCTTCATCCCGTGGTCTGAGAGGGCCATTGGTTTGTCCTTTGGATTGACGTTTGGTCCTGAAAATGGCACGAGAGCTGGAAAATGGTGAGTCTTGAGCCGAATGCGCTAGCGGAAAAGATTTAGCCATGAGCATGGGCGAAATCGATTGAGTTCTGATGAATGGTTGGTCGTTTCAGCAACCCCGTCGGTAAATTATCAAAATATGCCCGTCAATGCCCATCAATTGGGACCATGATCACAGGTAGGTATTATAGTATATACTTTGAAACCACCAGCCACTTTGAATTATGGTCAAAAATCAGGTATATGTAGTTCAGGGCCGCGGAGATCTGCAAGAGCATATTCTACTCTCAATGTCATTCATTAATTGTCAACCCCGGATTGCTAAATAAAGATTTTTTAATCAGGGTGGGCTACCCCCAAAGTCAAAATTTCCTGCTGAACTGCCCCTTTTTTCAACCACCCCCGGCCAAGAATGTTGGTACACCAGGCGCCACATGCCATTCGGAACTGGAAACACCAAAAAGCCGAAGAGTTTTTTTCCATGTTTTTTTTGCGTCAGAGCACCATTCACCCCACAGTTTCAGCACTAAGGGGCTGGTGTTGTGCCGCGATGATTAAGATCTACCACTGGCTTCCAAGAACGACTGCGTGAAAATTGGAGTTTCCATGATGGCTCAGGCTGATGCTGACAGATTGTTATCTCCTGCTCTGGCTTGCGAACCTCAATTCGATAGTCTCTCATTTGGCTAGGAAAGCTCCCCATTTAATAGGGAATCATAGCTCTTTATAGCCCCCTTATAACCACCAGATATCGGATAGTTTAGTCTTATTTCATTTTCACGCATTCATTCCGTGCACGTCCGGTTGCCGCAACGTTATTAATCACTTCCTTGATGTTTGGAAATTATGCGACGCAATGATTTTCCTCTAACATCTACTGCAAATATCCCTGCACTGTAGAAACCCCAAATATCCCTGCACTGTAGAAACACCGGATTTAGCCTTGGAAATATCAATTTTGGGATCACATACGGGGTAGATGACCTGAACGTAATTGTCCAGGATCTGCTACCTATTCTTTGGAGGCAACTGGAGATGGAGAGGACAATCTTCCTGTGGAGGCCATTCTCTCATTCTGCGACTCAAACGAATCTGCAGCTATTGATTTTTCCTATGGAATGAATGGAATGACCATTTCTGGTGCATCGCATCGGTCGCGCTGGCAGACCTTCAGCCCTGGTAGCCCTGGTAGCCCTGGCCACGCGGCCCGGTTCGGCCTTCGGTTCGGCCTTCCGCAGCTTGTGTTGGCAGCCGCACGTGTCGTCGGCTCTCCGGGAGCCAGTAGCGGTGACCGTAATGGATCAGCACCTGCCATGGTGGCACCATGTGGCACCATTAGTGGCACCCAGAAAATGGGGATGTCCATGGCCATTTCATGCATTTTGACAGCAAACATTGGGATGTACATGTATAATTTATAATCAGAGTAAGAATGGCAGACAACTGAGTAAACACTGGGTTTGTCCAGAAAGGCTTGGGATCTAGACTGGTTGTCTGGTGGCATATATTTCTGTAGCACATATACATACATAGTATTGTATAGCAGCCCCGTTCAGCCAGTGGCATTGATCAAGGCCCGACCTACGACACATTTTCTACTTGGATTATTGGAGACCCCCTCAAGACTTGGCAAACCCAGTGACAAAGTCTTAGCCAGATCACCTGCCAATTCATATCGCCATATTCCATACTCAGCACAAATATATATATATATATTATAATATATATATAAAGCCCCACCTCCTTCACAATCGCGGAACACGAATAATGTTTGGCTTTATAAATGGCGAATCTTACCCTCTGGTAAGTTGTGACTGTTTGCTATTGAAAATGGCCATAAAAATAGTTGATTTACCCAGTAATAGCATGGTGATTTTCCAGTTCGTTATGTAAACGTTATTTACAGTTGATTTACCCATTAAAATCATTCAACATGGATAATATGGTGATTTTCCATTAAGAATGGCAATTTATGGTTGATTTACCCAGTAATAGCATGGTGATTTTCCATAGTTGATATAGGTAGTTACAGTTGATTTACCCATTAAAATTGGATAAACATAGTGATTTTCCATCGTTTTTTCTATGTTTACCACAGGGTAACCACCAACAGCCACCAACAGCCACCCCAGGCTGATGTCTTCTCCGGCAACGCCTGTTCCCCAGGCATCACATCGCGCAGCACGCGGCAGACCACGTGGAGCAGGCCCTCGTGCTGGACCGTCATCAACCTGGGACTGGACTGGGCTGCTGGGGCTGGGCAGCTGCCCAAAAATGTTGGCATTTAGTTCGTTGATTTAACCATCAAAAATGGTGATTTTCCAGTTCGTTATGGATAACTGGTTGATGAAAATGTTGGCATTTAACGATGGATTGTTTTAAAACGTGCTTGGATTTTATGTTGGTTAATGTTGGTTAAGCCAATAGTAACCCAAATATATGATGGTAAAATTCTAATTTATTTTTTTCTGGTATGTTAACAGCATCTACCCTCTGGTAATTTCAAAATAACCATGGTATAGATGGCCCATAGAAATAGATGGTTTACCTATAAAAAAAAATTGTGGTTTTCCATAGTTATGATGGATATTCTATGATATTCTGGTTGGTGGTGCAATAACCATCTTGAAAAATATGAGTTCGTCAATGGGAAGGATGACATCCCATATATGAAATGGAAAATCAAAAATGTTCCAAACCACCAACCAGTATTTGTATACATGTGCTGCTTTGTCCCAAATATAAGATCCCCAGAATTTCATAATTATGTCCATGTTGGATTCTCATTTTATATGTATCTACAAGTATGTATGAAGAATGTATCTATCAAATCTGATTTTATCTTATCTTGTCATAATAATATCTTGTCGAAACTAGTCTACTCCAAATCTAAATGTAATATAATCCATCTTTCTCTTGTGCTCCCTCCTACATACATCTACAATAAACCACAAGCGGCTTGCATTTGGATTCTCACCTGTCTGCTGCGACAAGTTGAACATCAATGGAACATCAGAAAATCCAGTTGCTGTTGGGGTAAGCGTAAGCCCCCAACAGCACACTGACGGTGAAAGTCGCGCCAAAGGTTTTTTCATGTCGCCTGATTTCCCCACATCAAAAATACAGACATATGAGTTCAATATATTTCAATATGCTCTCCTAGTTTCATGACATTCGAGCTTCAAAATCCCCCAAAATCTCCCAAAATCCCGTCCTTTCTACGCACGGTGTGCCCCTAACGGGATTCCCCACTGGATGATCTGCGAGATTTTTCGGAAATGATGATCCCCCCATCAGACTCATCAACCACAGGATGGGGCCCCCAAGTGGCTTAACAATGGTTTATGGTAGATATAACTATAGTTAATGGGGATTATTTCATGGTTTATAAACCAACTTATAACTGGGGGCCCCATCCTGCAGGGGGTTAGCAATTACTGCCCATTTCTTCATGATGCCTAGAAATCGCTGGAAAATGGGCTGGAAAACTGCAAAATGCAGCTTCTCCAAGCAGCTCAGCATTGAAGGCATCATCACTGTGGTTGACTAGCCTGAGAAGGTTCCCAAACTCCTCCCACATCGTGCCAGATGGGTAAACCCCATTGGATGCTCATTTTGACTCTTTGTTGTAGGGAAAATATGGGGAAATGACTTCCAAACCAGCAACTTTAGGGCAGATAATTCCGAACCGCAAATTTCAGACTGCATCTCCTCTTCCAATGGACTCTGTCAACAGCCAAGACTCTTGAGTTTTTGGGTTAGGGTCCAAACATCCTATCAGACTGCACGGTACGCCCGGTACGCAAAAAAAAATCCCCGAAAGCAATGTGATATCATCTCGGTGATCCATTCTTCAAACATCCAATGAGTCATTCCATATCCTTATTATCATGCCTTCAATTTTCCCAACAAGTCTAGAGCTATCAACTGTTGATCAACATCTGGGTATGGATCAATACCTATTAATACCATTTTTAGTGGGATGAACATCCATAAATCCCAGCTATTTTGATGTGAACTACAGTGGTACAAGGTTTTGACATGTTTTGACACACTGCCATATCTCAACCTCCCAAATCTCAACCGGCCCTCCTTGGCATTGATCACCAGGTCAGGTTCCACCACTGGCAACCCGTAGCCATAGACGCCATCCTCCTCCGTCCGCCGCCGGGACAGCACCCCGGTGTACTCCCCCAGGACACTGCCCGCGGCGAGGAAGGCGCAAACGAAGAGGCCCAGACCCACGTCCACGCCCTCCACCAGACCCACCGAAGCCTGGAGGCTTTCGTGAGTGATGGAAAAAAATAGGAGAAAAATCAGGAAAAACCCAGGATGAAGAGGAAATTATATTTAAAAAATTATAAAAATGTATATAGTTATTTGATGCTATTTGTGGTGTGTTAAATAAGGAAGCACCAGTTTCTTTCGTAAGAACATCACACTTCAAATTATGAAGACGTGAAATCAACTCTCTTAATGGCTCTAAATTCATCTGCCAACCATTCCTCGAATCTTATCCAGGCAGCTGCAACTGCCACTGGGCGATCTCGGACCCGGCATCACTTAGAGGTACTGAGTTGCTGTGAATTTCAGGCACCTAAACTGGAAGTGCCTAACGGAAAGAAAGCCCGTTTAAGAGTAAAAGAAAATGCTGCATGTACATCATACATCATCGTTATCATACAAGCACAGTTTTGACTGAAAATAGGATACCACCAAAATTTCATGGTTGAGAAATTCATGTTCCCCACCACAATTGCCATTCGAATAAACCCTACACTTTCACAAATCCAAAAGTTATGTGTCATTCTTCAGCAACCAGCAACTCGAATGGATTCCAGGGATATCTGGAGCCGTTTCCTCCAGCAAAATGTGATCGCTCCAAGGTGCCACATAGACATGTTGGAACAAGAAGTCCCCAGATCTCAGCAGATCAGCGCAGCCCACATCCTCGCCTCCAGCAACGTGGGTGAAACGGTGAAACGTCGCAATCGCGTTTTTTACGACCCAGGCTGGAGGCCATGCTGGCCAAGGTGTAACGATGGTTTATAAACCCATAAGCTATGAATATATATATATATATATGTATGTATATGTATATGTATGTATATACATATGTGTATGTATGTATATACATATGTATATATATATAAAGATGCATATATCCCTCTCTCCATCGCCAAGTTATGAATATATCTACCCTAATTAACCTACGTTTCTCAACCAATTTAGCTAAGCATGGGCCACAACCTTGTTTTGGTCCCTCCCAATTTCAACCATTCCCACATGAGCTACTGACAATACCACTGGGACTAGCTAGTAGACATGGTCCCGCTAGGATTTTTGATGATGGTTCGTTAGCGATAAATCCTTATCGGCGATGCCCATCATGGGTAAATAACTCCGCAGGAAATTCAATATTAAAAAATCAACCAGACCCACTGAGATGTGTGTATATATACACACGTATATATATATATATACATATAGTTTTATGAATCAGAGGACGTTCTGGTTGGACGCTCTTTGATGAAAATCCATCCCCCTAACATTAATTTCAAATGCCCCAAAAATACTCACCATCAACACCACCAAGTGGCTGGAAGGTACAGAGCCAAAGGGTCTGCTGGGCGACACCGGGGGTGGGAAGGCCCACAAGTGACGTTCCTGGCAGGGTTTCCCTTGATCTGATTCTGGGATTAGGATGGATTAGGTTGATTTATGGAGACATTTTTGCCCGAAACGATTGTGTTTATTGTTTTGATTTACCGGTAAATGTTCCTTCATCCAAGTCTCAGGAACATGGACAGTAGTTAAAAGGGCGTGCATATAGAGACATTTGCATATATATATATGTATATATATATGTGTGTGTGTGTATGTATATAGATATAGATATCTTGATCATAGCCAGTCATGTATCCACAGCATACAGGCTTACACATGTGCAAATATGCGTCTGTATATTAAATTATGTACATGTGTGTGTGCAGTATATCAGTATATAACTCTGTACATCGCACTATATACATATGCCGTTTCCACTAAGTTTCCATCACCGTTCTGGCTTTGCAGCTTTGCAGCGCAGTTTTGCGCCTTCAACAGCCGACTATCTTCGAGCAGCAGATGGCTGGCCCATCTGCACGACATCAAGTCTTGAAGGCTTTGGCGATCGTAGTAGAGCACCTGCGATCGGTTGAAGGCCTTGAAGGTGCGACGAAGTGCGAAGTGGTGCCACCTGCTAAAAGCTAAGTTGGTCGAGATTTAGTGAACTGTGATCAATCTGGGAGATATATCTTTTTATCTCATGGGGCCAAAAAAACTCAACTGGGGGGGTACCCCTGTTTCTTCATGAAGCCCTGGGTAACTGTTGGTTGATCCCGCCCTGAAAGGCTGAACATCAAGTGGCGCGGGCACCTGACCCTGAGTATCTTGCACACAGACGCCTTCCTCTGGAAAAGGTCCCCCAAAGACTGGTGAGCTGAACAAGTCGTACCTCAAGGGGCTAACGTGGAGGCGGGGGTCACGGGGGTCACAGGGTCACATGGGATCAACGCGAATCATTTGGGGAGGAGTGTGGCATAGGTCTTGGATCATGATGGATATCATGGGAACAAATCATAAATCATCAAGGAACCATTAAATCATCATAAAACAGATATCATAAACCATATGATTATCATAAAACCATTATCATATGATATCATAATCATCACCATTATCATCCAAAAGAATTCTAATCATTAAACCATATGATGGGGCCAACCAGGCTGGTCTTGGTTCGTCTTTTTTCCAGCTTGGTCAGTTGATCTCTAATCATCAAGTAATCATCAATTAATCATCATAAACTAGGGATTACATGGGATTAGAATTCTTTTGGATCTGAATGATCACAAAAGACATCTATAGAAGTGTTTATTGTAGATTCTATAGTAGATTTCACCCATCATATAGATGTTTTGCTTTCCAAGTCAGGTCATGTTTGAAACCCTCACCATCCACCGATCAAAAAAACGGGCTTTCTTGACGTGGACCACCGACAACACCTTGATGTGGGCCTGTGAGGATAGTCCCAGTGTGTGGCAAAGCCAACAAAAACCAACCCCAAAAATCATCCAAAATCGCCAACTATGTCAATGGGTGAGGAGGGAAGAAAAAAAAACATCTATAAACATCTAAAAGACATCTAATAGACATCTATAAACCATTGTTTCATGGGTGAAAAACGACATCTATAACTATAATCTAAACCATCCCCAGCCGAGGCTCTCCTGCTGCGCATCGGCTCCCAAGGCGCAAGTCTGGGTCTCCAGAAAGCCCAAGGGGGTCGCCATCGCGGCACCGTACGTATGTGTCTATATCTATATATATATGTATATATATATATAATCTTATCTTATATTATATGATATTATATGATATTATCTTATATTATATTATATTAGACAAGTTATATTATATCAGATATACTATGGTATACTATTATATTAAATTATATTATATTATACTATATTATATTATATTATGTATATATATATATATACACTATATAATGTTAATTACTCCGGTTTATGGCCATTTCATGATAAAAACATATGGGAAATTTGAAGAACACCGCCAGTAAATTTGGGGTATACACCCAATTTTTGCATTAAAAACATGTCTCATATGGGCCAGTTTCATTGGGCCGCGGGGGGGGTTTTCTGTCACCTTTAGAAGTGAGCTCCGTTGAGGCCATGGCCACTGAGTGGATCCACTAAGAATCATAACTGAAACCATATCAAATTCATATATATATATATATTAGTCAAAACCTTCATCCTAGAGACTTCGGATGTTATAACACTTAATTGTGTACTGATTATATATATATATGTGTGTGTGTGCGTGTGTGTGTGTGTGCGTACATGTATGTAAATCCATAAACCCCTTGGTTGCATGGTACTTCTACTTGAACGTGGCTCCGTGCGCTGCCACGAGCTTCAGCCGCAGCGTGAGCCGTGGAGAGAATGGACTGGAATACTAGGGGATGGTTAATACGGGCCCAAAAACCAACAATAATGGATGAATAATTGGTAATTGGATTACCCTCTGGTAAACGTTTACAGTTTGCTATTGAAAATGTCCATTTAGTTCGTTGATTTACCCATTCAAAATTGTGATTTTCCATCGTTATGTAAACTTTTACCGGAGGGTATATAATATCTCATGTATAAAATGTATAAAATATGTATGATGGCATTTACGAAATGTGCCGTGTTTGATTTGGCCCCTGCCTATCTCTCCACTTACCATCTGGTACCTGAAGCATCTTTTCGCCACCAATCCCCTTTTGTTTAAACCGGAATGGTGGTGGAAACCATTCACATTACCATCTGGTTATGACTAACATAGCCATGGAAAATCACAATTTTTGATTAGTAAACCATATAAATGGGCCATCTATACCATGGCTATGTTAAATAACCATTCACATTACATTCCCCATCCAAACAGTGGAATATTAGTGGACCACGGGGAAATCCATCGCAGTCAGCAAATCCACAGTCAGAAATCATGGCTTGCACTTCACCGAGCCACTGGGACCTAGCCAACACCAACTGACTTAGTAAGACTCGATGATTTTTTTAAGTTGACAGATCAGGGGTTCCGGATGGTTCCAGTTCCACATGTTCCACCGGGTCCACGAATCTTTTTTTTGTGCTGGGTGCATCACGTGCGCTGCGCCAAAAAGTTGTAGCTCTCCTGTGAGATGCCAGGCTATCAGGCTATCAGGCTTCAGTGGATGAAGTGGATGAATGGCTTGTCCAGTTAGTTGCAGCTTTTCTGGGAACGCTGCAACTCTTTTTCCATCTTTTTTCCCATGAAAAAATGGATCCAGCTGGTGATTTTGCTGTTGGACCTGTTGGATTGGGATGTCAGTCCTGACAGCGTTCAGCTTTGGAAGAGCTTATCCTCATGGCAGTGCTGCTCCAAGAAGCGTTCTATTTGAGCAGTTGAAACCAAGCACCCCCCTTGAATCTGTGGGTTTTCCCAGCAAAACCCCCTTGAATCTGTTGGTTTTCCCAGCAAAATTCAAATTTCCAACATGCAGAAAAAGAATGCACCATCAAAGTCTCATAGAAGTACCCCATCTGTTGCTCAGATGTTCTATGTTCTACATGTCCTTTGTAATGTCAACCCTGGATTAATCAACCCCGTTTACGGCTGTTTAATTGAGGGGGTACCATAAAAAAGTATCAGATGAAATGACTATTGGAGGAGTAACTTCCCCAATTAATCAACCATGGTTTAGCAAAATCCAGGGTTGACATTCATTTATTAATCCCATTTATAATCATTTATAGATGATTTTCCCATTAAACCATGGTTTAGCAACTCATCCGGGGTTGACATTATAAACCACCTATCCTTGTGGTGGAAATACCCAGATGAAAATGACTGGCCCCAAGGCCGATCGTTGTGCCCCAAGGGGCGATCTCGTCTTGATGTCTTTGTCTCACCTGACGTTAGTCCCGCGGGAAAATGTGCAAAATCCCCTTGGAAAAATATAGGACATGTCCCATCTTTCAATGGGTAAAAAATAGGATAATCCATCTATAAATGGGTAGTTGGATAGTTTTCCAGCATGCCAGGTTTAATTCCTGAAGGGTACTTAAAAGTGATCGGGCAACAATCATACTGCAGTCGTTTTCTGCTTCCCTTTACCTGAAATGACGTGGTTCGCCTGTCATCTTAATGCGCCCCTCAAGAAAAGGATTGCGGGATTATGTTCCCTAAAAAGATCTATCAGCCTACTATTTGCGGGTCCCAAATATGCTTGAAAAAAGCATGTTTGCAGCTGGTTGTCTCAATTTTGAGCATGTCATAGCATGTCAAAGATTGGTGAAACCTCAATTTCTGTACAATGTTCCAGGTTTGATGGGTACAAATCAAATTGCTTGGTCAGTCAATAAGTACATAATTCACCTATTATCTATACATATATATATGTATATATATTCATTTATTCATTTATTTATTTATATTTATATTTTATATTTATATTTATTTATTTAATACATACATATAAATATATACTGTATGCTACACGTACGAAAGTAGCTAAACCAACTAATGGTTTACCTATTTAGTACGTACATACGTATGTAGGTATGTATGTGCATATGTATATGTATACAGACAAAGTAAAAAATCATGCCATCCATTCCTTTCCCATCTATCAGGTGCCCTGAACAGCCCGGGACCTCCTGGACAAAGTCGTAGGCGCAAAGGAAGTCCTGCCGCAGTGCGGCAGTGCGGCGAAAATGTGGAGGTCATCCCCCTTTATCCCCACTCTGCCTCTGAATCCACATCCCCCAATGGGGCTGCACTAGGCTGCCTATAATTGTCTATAAGTCCATGAATAATATGAATATTCATGTCTGAAATTCTAGTAATCCAAGTGGCGATAGACCAAAGAATGAAACGATATGAAACGCAAAATAACTAACCATAATTGGCAACAAAAACAAGTTGGATTGGAATAATGACATGTCATTAATATTCATAAATAAATACTCGCGACGACCACAACCATAATAGTAATCATGATGATATATTATACAGCTTCAACAAATAAAAACAACAAACACAAAATAATTAATTAATCATGATAAGTGGTGATGATGATGATGATGATAATGATGATGATGATGATGATGATGATTCTGATGATGATGATTCTGATTGCGGTTCAATATCAGTCCATGAGGTTCACTATTTCACCAGCTGATTTACTCAAATCATTGGTGAATTGATCATTAATCAATAGTGAATAATCATCAAATTCACATCATGATGCTGATGGATGATGAGGTTGTTGATGATGATGATGATGGATTCATTGGCCATATGGATCTTCTATGGCAACTTTCTCGTCCTCCCGCTGCTGCGCGTCCATGGCTTCGAAGAGAGGACCCCGCAGGGTCAGCAGATCCTCCATTGTTTTTTTGGGGGAAATTAGTGACTAGTGATAATGGTTGATTATTGCTGATTAGTGACAATTAATGATTAATAGTACTGAATATGAGTGATTAAATGTGATTAATCATTTTCACGGATGATCAGATGATGAATGTTCGTAAAGCCAATGAAGCATAGTGTGTTTAAAACAATGCCATAAACCACCCATGACTGGGAATGGTAAACATACCACCTATAAAAATGATTAAAAATGGTGATGACTGGGGGATGGTAAACATGGCATTGCTCTGCCCACATTAACTGGAAAACCCTGTAATATCTGTAATTGGTGGTGAACACCCTGCTTTCCGGTAGATGTTCCCTGATTCCAGCATGATAATGCTGAATTTGTTGGCATGACTTGACTGAAAAACGAGGCTATAAGACATAGGGAAAATGATGATTACCCACTGGATGGGCCCCATGTGGAAAATCCCTGGTTTCCCAGTGACCGACAAACAGTCGGTCACTGTAAAGCATTGGATTTTGCCATGAGACCCCTGGGGACACCACTAGCATGGCATTGCTTAAGGGACTTTGCACCCCATGTTTGATGATTAAATCACCAGGTTCAAGCTGGTGATTTATGTCTACAGAAATCCCTATTCTCACAGGAAAAATCCAACGATGTTCAATATCAAGCCATCTAACTGTTTCTCTGTCATGCCAACAAGGCTTCTCTTTTCGGCGGGTCCTGAAGAATCTCAGGGTCTTTCAACTGATGCTTGGCCCAATCAGCCGCCATGACCTTGTTAGGCATAGATCTTGGCTGATCATCACTGCGTTGACTCGGAGGGTATGGAAAAATACGTCATATGATGTCATATGGAAAAACATGGGATAGATATAGATAGCTATCCCTCTGGGTGCACAAATAGACCAGTTCAATGTTATTGGGCAGTTCAGCAACTCCATGACCCATCTTTTTGGTAGGAAGTGCTTCTCAGAGCGGAATTGCGTCCTCCCTGGGGTCCCCATGAGGGGGGAAATCAGCGATCTTGGGCATTCTGCAACTGGAAATATAAACATGTAAGATATAAACCCACTTCTCTCTCGCTCTCGCTCTCCCTCTCTCTCTGTATCCATTACCTTACAACCAATGATCATTTCAGATTTTTGCTGAGATACCTCTGCCCCTCTCTCTCTCTCCATCTCCATCAATGGAGATACCTTCATGGACCATCAACCATCCATTTGATAATGCTGATAACCAGGGCTGCAGTCACAAATAATGACGGGAAAAAGTCATGTTGTTTCATGTAAATGGCCTTCTTGCATATTATTCCACAAAAAGGTGTAGCTGAATCCATCTTCCTCAAGGTTATGGAGGTTTCCCTGCCACCTGCTCTCTGAAGTATATGGTTTCTTGTTTGACGGAGGATCCAGGAGACAAAATTGAAGTTATTTGGGCGTTTTGTCAGTTGTGTCTGAAGATGTGGCGTTGAGAAAACGCGTCGACAAGTCAACAAGCGTCCTTGAACCGACCAAATTTCTGGTCACATTCCCACTTCAACCACATTTTTCCGGGTAAAATGTCATTGCTCAGGGTTGCTCCCAACACCCCTAATACTTTTAGGGGGTAAAACGGTAAAACTACCATTTTTCCACCCGAGTGCCCTAGTGGCTATCATTCACCGTGGGTCGAAGCACACGCTGCCGCCGACCTGGACTTTGTTAAACTTCTTGCACCACTCTGAAACGCACCCCTGGCCGGCTCAATGGGGAAGAATAGTAAAGTATGGCAGTGAAAAAATGGGAAATAGGATATGGATACTGATGAAATCTGATGGATATGGGAAATTATATGAAATTATGGGATGACAAATCATTTGTACCATCAGTGGTGAGATTCGGCATGCCACAATTTGGGATGTTGGTTTCGTCGCTGATCCTTTTTCGGAGCTGCGAAGAATACAGGGGGCACCGGCAGAGGTTTTCAAGGTGCTTCACGGGATCGTGAAGTAGGTGGCATTCGGAAGTTGCTACTGGAGTGACTATCATCAAGCTAGCTTGTATTTCACTGGATACCCTCTGGTAAACTAACATAGCTATTGAAAATGACCATTGAAATAGTGGATTTTCCCATTAAAAATGGTGATTTTCCATAGTTATGTAAACATTTACCAGAGGGTAAGCCCTCCAAAAAAACCATCATCCCAGTGACGCGTCGAAGAAATTCGCCAGTGAGTGGTCTGGGTAAACCATGGTTTCGACACAGTTGCCGCCTCTTTTTCATCTTGACTTCCGCTCAAAATGCTGAAAATTGTCTTGGTTTCCAGACTTACTTGTATTTGACTGTTATAATGATGTATAGATAATATATATGTATGCTAAAATGATCTATCATCAAAAAACAACAGAAACACCAAACAAAAAAAAACGGGATCTGTACCGCAGCCGCATCCATTGACCTCCGAAAAAAAACGTCCGGTCGCCTTCTGGTCGGCCACGGCCAGGATCTCGCGTCGGAATTTCTCCGCTTCTTTCTGAGCCATCCTGCGACCATATGGGACGCTGGGACGCCAAGAAACCACCATGGTGGTTCTATATTTAAGGCACTTATGTCATAAACACCAAATATATTATATATATATATATATATTATATATATATATATATTATATATATATTATATATATTATATATTATATATATATATTATATATATATATTATATATATATATATTGTTTCTGTCTGTTTTTTTTCGTGCTAGGTGAAAGGTCATGGATTATGTATTCATTAGATGGTTGTTTTTCTGGGTTGAGATTCCCAAATGGAAGGCACCCAGCACTTATTTCTGGTTGTTCAGGTGGTGGGACTGATGCATCCCGGTTCAGCAAGGGGACGAATTCAACCAGGAAGCGACAAAAATGCGGAAATCTCCTCACACCTTGCGACAAGACTTGGCTTCGTACAACGGCTACAAAAGGCCTCTCTAAGAGGAAACTCCAGTTATGGAAACGATAATGACAAATCCTAGTAAAACAGCGTTAGTTCCTATAGTTCTTCGTGATTGTCTTATTTCCTCGTGGAGATGGCACCTGACCGCTGCAGCGGGATCTTTGGGCACGGTGGCCGTGGGCAGATCTTCTTGCCTCCTGGCAAAAATGGCAAGAATGGCAATGGAAAAGGCTCTGTTTATAGAGGAATGTCCTATTGATACCTCCAGTTCTAGGGGTATGCCGGTACGCCAACAAATGGAAGCAGCACTTGCAGGAGCTGCATTCGAATTTACAAGCACGGCCCGCACCAGTCACAAAAAGGAACCTGAAGCTGGGCATTTAAAAAACTGCAGTTTACCCTCTGGCAATTTGACATAGAATTACCAATCATCATTAATCATCTATGAATGGTCCATTTTTCATGACGTGATGTGAAATATGTGAAATTAACAGAGGGTAGCCTCCACATCCAAAAAGAACTCTAGCCACAAAAAAAGCTGGAACTGGGTCACTGAAGGCAACTTGCCTCACTAACACATGACGTGACTTGTCCAGTCCCCACGGCCCCGCCCGTCTTTGCTAAGACATCAGGGGCCACTGGTGGCAACACTTCCTGCCGCGGGGAGAATCTCGAAAATATTGGGGAAAAAATCCAGCAAATGGCAACCCGTTTAAAGCGTTTTCATACTTAGTAGCGCATTTGGGGTTCAAGTTGGTTTTTTTGGGGGCATTACAGTACCCAAACGGAGGCGGTTTTCGCTTTTCAAACGTTTTTCTTGTGTGCATCTCCCAGTGGTCTTGTGTTCCTTGGAAATCCTTTCTGGGAGTTTGCAGGGTTACCCCCCCCTAGTTCCCATACATTTTTGGCAAAAAGTGAGGGGGTTAACCCCCCCCTTATGTTCATACATTATCAGAAATGTAGGATCCACCCCCCCTACTCCTGAACCAGTTGGGGT
>Ga0126342_10010034_pt1 | contig 16949 bp, 17 predicted proteins | sample Cyp1metagenome_FD_92528 | JGI IMG/M metagenome (GOLD analysis project Ga0126342, IMG submission 92528) | Coral microbial communities from Lord Howe Island, Old Settlement Bay, Australia - Cyphastrea 1 metagenome | ecosystem: Host-associated > Invertebrates > Cnidaria > Coral ... | reverse complement strand
GTGGTGGTGGTGGTGGGGGGGTCCCCCCCTTTCGCGTGAAAAATCACGTGATGTCCTTGAGCAGCCCCCGGAATACTTGCTAAAGCAAGAAGACTCCAGCTAGCTGACGCTAGCTTTCGTGATTTATATATATAGAGAGAGAGAGAGATTATAGATATAGATGCTTATCATCCACAATCTCCCCATTTTGAGACACGGCCACTGCTCATCCCCTTCGGAGAGTCGGCCCTTCTGCTCGCAGCTGATCAAGTGACACACCATGCTGATGGCCTGGGTCATATGGATCCCACGGCTGGGTTAACAGTTAATAGCGGCTATTGGTTTATAGTAGGTCATAATGGTTCATAGTGGTTACTAAATGTTACTAATGGTTGATCATGGTTAATAATGGTTAGAAATGGTGCATCTTGGTGATGGTTGATTACCCTAGGGTAGAGAAACATGTGGAAAAGCCATATGGTTTTCCTACAAAAATGATCCACATCGAACTGTGAGTTTACCCGGTAAATGATCCAAGGGGAATCATTTCAGTACTAGATCCCCAAAAAATAAATGATACTCCGCTAGTATATAGATGATATGACCTATTCAAGATATGTTTTCAAAAATGTTATAGATGTTCCATAGCTATGTTTTCAAAAATATGTGATTTTCTATAGCTATGTTAGGTTACCAGAGGGTACCGGCAAAAAATGGATCTCTGCCCCTAAACCTCAAGCAAAAAAACGGAACAGTGAGAACTCTGACTTGACTCTAACCCTGCACATGATATCGCGAGAGGCTAGATCAGTGCTAAGCACCCTGACACTTTGAGCCGAGATCCATCACCAATTCTTGATCTATTCCCCTTTTTGTAACTTGGAGAATGGAATCAGAACATCAGGAACCGCGAGATGATCCACCCAAACAGAAAAAATGAGAACGCATATCTCGTCATCAATACAGATCGAAACCTTTCCCAACTTTTCCCACCTTCCTTGGCCAGTCCTTTTGTTACCCAAGGCGCCCGGCGCTCGCTGATGAACTTCTGTAGCACAGGGCCCCAGGTTTGCAGGCGCCGCGCAGTAAGGGAGAAGTCCACGGGACCCAAACCGAAGCAATCCACCAAGCAGCATCCTCAGTCTGCGAGCAACCAGCTGCAACATATGCAAGGGATGAGGAATTTTGAGGAATTTTGCCGCTAATTGATTTGACGGCTAAAGCAGGTCTCAAAGGTTATATGATAAGCTGTGATAGATGGGATATTCCCAGTTATATCTTCCGATGCAACGGGTTGGTTCATGAATAATTCACCGTTGAAACCCTGGATTTTACGGTTGGTTTCCTCTAAATGTTCCAACAAAGCAATTCCGGGACAAAGGCTTCAGATGGGGGGCTTTGAAACCTGTCTTCCGATGGATTTGATTTAGGGTGTACATGGGTGTACAAAAAAAATGTGTCATAAGCCGGTGATAGATGGTGCATCCCGAGTGATATGACTACGTGCATATGTGTATGTTCATATATATATATATAGTTACATTCATCATCATTCATCACTAGATTTCATTGCATAAGTATATATAGATAACTATAGACATGTTCATGCAAATATGTATTTGCTTAAAAATGTGTATACATGCGTATGTATATATTTTTATATGAATGCCTCCGAGTGTAGGATACAAATGAAGACTCTCTCTCTCTCTCTTGCATTTTGGTCGCCAACATTTCAGAGACTTTTTGCGGTGCAACAGCCCCATGCAGTTGGGATTGCAGCCCTGGTCCTTGACCATGTCGAGTCAACTCGGAGGTTTCGTCGTCACCGCTCCCGGCACCCAGCCGTACACCATTTCCGGCCCAGCCTCAGTTGGATGTTCATCTCATGCACCTGTATAACCTATATAGCCTGTATATACCCACCAAAAAAAGGTGAAGAAAAAACGTCGCAATGTATCTAAGGAACCGATAGGCTCATCAAAGCCGATGGGATACCAGTTGAGGGTTCGAGTTCGCCCACCCTTGACGGATGTCGGAGCGGCTTTCTTCAGGCCATTCGCACCTGGCGCTGTCATCCAACTCCGATGGAAGCCGGAAAAATGGCCGAGGCACAAAAGTCCTAAACATCCTCGAACCAAATCTGAGCCATCCAGCTGAGGCACCAAGGATTTCATTCAACAGAGTGCTCTTTCCAGCATTAGAGCGGCCAGAGAGCACGATCTCAGGTGCAGCCGCTTGGGGCACTTGCCTCGGCCCCGCGTGGATCATTGGATTGGTTCAACTTGGAAGATCTAGAGGAAACGATTGTGGATTGATGCCAAGGCTGCAAAAGGGCCTAAATATTGGCAGCTCCTACAGATGTCATCCAACTCTGGGAGTGACTGAAAACAGCAAATACTATGAGACAGTTTGAATGGAAAAGGTTCTTGGGCCTTGGGATATAATTGTGAAAATCCCACATCCCAAATCTGTTGGTCCGTGTTCCCAACTTCACCCATTCAAATCTGTAAAGCCCTATTTCTTGCTCAAGTTGCAGCCCACCGCCAAGCCACCAGATATATCTCACTTTGGGCCTGTCCCCCATCAGCGTCCCATCCTCCACCACCGTGGGGCCGTCTTTGCCCTTGGCCCAGCGCCGGCTCGGTCGCCGGGGCCGGGCACCAAACAAGAGAAACGAGGAACCACCTCAAGTGGCTCGGTCCAGGGGGGTCCAGTTTCCGAAGATTGCGCAGATGTGGTGGGGATGTTTTGGTAGCTTCAACATTGTGCATGGTTTATGGGGCACTCCCTAGGTTTTGATACAGTAAACTCAAGTGATCCATGTGGATCCGTCCCCACAAGGTCACTTAAGGTCCATAAGCCACACGAGAACTGATTGATATAGATGGAGGCGAAAAAAGGGGGGAATGGCTGTAGCTGCCATCAACCATGATCTTAACGGCTGTCAAGGCTTCATCACTAGGGTTGATGGCAGTGCCTTTCCTGCCACCTTCGAATTCTAAAGACTGTCAGTCCATGTCAATCCAAGTTGGTTCACTGCTTAGGACGGCCTGGCAAGCTCCAAAACCCTGGCACCCCTGGCAACTTTGGCTGAACATCCGAAGAATCGACAGTCTATTTGTGGTTCCCAACTGTTCCAGTCGTGGCTCCAAGTGTTGCGATTCCAGCTTGCCTGGCACAAGCGGCACCAGCCGCACCAGCGGCACCAGCAGTACGCCTAGCCTTCTCCAGTGGCTGGGCGCGGCATGGGTAGATGGAAGGATGTGATGCTGAGATCGGCCCCAGCTCCATGTCTGGGGTCTCTCTTGAAAGCTGATGGCAGCAGGTCTGAAGATCTGTTCTATCGGAGGGGTTGATGAGTCGTGCCCCCCAAAAAAAAACTCAACACAAGTGAAAATTGGAAATGATGACAAACGATGACAAATGTCTTCAATTCTCCATCCAGAAAAAACACCTAACAGGCATCCCCTGAGCTCAGCGTCCACCCTGAGGGCCCAGCGTCACCCTGTCCAAAAGTTTGGCCGTATTTGGTGAACCTCAAGGGAAAAGCGAAGACCTGTCAAGGGGGAACGCGAGCATTCCTTCTCACTAGGGAGGGGTGAAACAAAATCAAGATCGTTTATGATGTCCTAAACCATATGCATACATATATACATATGTTGGGGATGATGCTGTTCACACCCATTTCTGGTAAGTCATTGGGGATAGCTAAAGAGGATTTGGAGTTTCCCTCACACCAAAGCCCCAAATCTCGTGCCTCAAGAATAGAGTACCAATGGGCCTACAAATGGCTGACAACTTTGTAGGACCTCGAAGAATCCAATTCCGGGTGCAAATTATTTTTTAGCCTCCTAAATTGGGATGCGACAATGCCATATGGAGCCATATTTTGGGGGATGGATGAACATCCATTTGCCATCCATTTTGGTGTTCCCTATGCTACCAGGGTTTTGACCCATGGCCGCATGGCCAAATCTGTGAAACCGCACTGCCCAGCGTTGGATTTGGTGGCAGTGCCACCATACCCGAAGGACCATCTATCTGTACCTCGAACGAGGCACGGGAATCATCCAGAAGTTGGAGGTACTTCACGGCGGCAGTGTTGATTGTAGGATGCATGTACACCCGTCCATCCATCCATTTATCCAGCTAGCTATCTAGCTATCTATATAGCTATCTAGCTATCTATCTCTGTATCTATCTCTATCTCTGCATCTATCTCTACGTATATCTATTTCTATCTCTATATCTATAATCTATCTCATTCCTCTATATCTCTTTATATCTATTTATCCATTTGTTGATTCGTTTATATGAGTCGCAGATGGTCCGAGAGTTTGGCAGGGACCAGCGCCATCTTTCCCATCCCAGCCCACATTGACCATCAGCACCATCAGCACCCCGCCAGGCCTAGTTTCAGGGTGGCCTCTGCACATGACCAGCCTGGGGCGACAATGCCGTGCCATCCTGTCGCGAAGATCCAGATGTCTCTTCGAAGCCAGGCCTATTCGGAGGTTTCCTCCGGTTTCATTCCACACCTTGGCTGAGGCTTGGGACCAGCGGGACCTGTGAATTTTTTTCAATTGCAACCCTGGGCATCAGGATCATCTCAAGGTGTCTCTATCCCAGATTATCGCCTCCAAATCTACTGATCTGCCAGGCAAACAGCAGAGCCGGCAGAGCCCGTCCGAAAAACGTGTCTTCGAGTACTTCTCAGCATGTTTTTACTTTCGGAACTTTCGAGTATCATTGACTTCCCATTTCTTACAATCAATGTGTCGATCCCAAATCGGAAACTGATCACACTGCTCTTAAACGGAATATGGATGCGGCATGCGTATGTGAGTCGAGCTTCGGCACTCCAAAACATGGTTGGTTCAGGTTCATATACGTCGCAAACAATGCAAAATAGCGCGAATAATTCTATATTTCTGACCTTCCAAAATTTTACCCCCATGTTATCCCGTTTTTCCATGTTTTTCCTATACCAAACTTCCAAAAAATGGCAATCCTCAGAAGTCGACGCAGAAGGCCCAGCGTCCGGACTCGACCACACCATGGGTGGCTCGCACGCCCACCTGGGGACTTTGTTGGAAAATTGCTTGGAAAACATGGTGGAAAACGTCGTTTTAAAATGATGAACATCCCAAGTTTGAGACATTCTGCCAATTTTGGGAGCTATCATGTTGACCCTCAGCCGAAAGCGCCGCCAAGAAGCCCACTGTCCACCAGACTTTCTGTTGGCCTGGCGCTGTGGCGTGGGTCATCCCATTCCGATACCTTCAACTTGGATAAAAAGGAAACACAAAAACAAGAGTCTGCAGATTCTCCGTACTGAACCTTGGTTTCTGTGAGACCTTCCAGCTACTCCATTTCGCAGGCTTTGAACCCCGATAAGCAGGGGCTGCCAACTGAAAAAAAAATGTTGCTCCACAAAGAGCACATGCCTTCTGCCGACCATTGAGCTCACCTGGCGGCCAACAGAACGGCCTTTGGAATGGTTGTATGAAAATCAGATCAAGTTGGTGGTATACACCCACTAGAATCAGATTATGTATATTAAATATATCATATATCATATATATATTACATTATAAATTATATATATATATTATCCTATATATATATTATGCCTATGTTCTTGATGGCAGAAAGTTGCATCATCTCATGGCTGGTTTCATCCCCATATCATCGAGATAGTTCATATCGGATATGATGGTGATACGAAAATATGGGATAGATCAGGGTAATCCCATTCTTAACAGATAGTTGCACAATATTCATCCTAAACAAATCCAGCAATAATATGCAATATGCAATAACCCCAATCATATATCATAAAGATTCATTAAGGATTCATAAAATCTGCATAAATCATATCCGAGGACCCGAGGTCGCGGCCCAGCAAGGCTAAGCCATTTTCCCGGTCCGCCGGGTTCAGGCGCAAGCCCGTGGAGACCATGCTGTGGGTCCGACTTACCGATTTCGGGGCACCGATTTTTCGGGGAAGTCTGTTGAGTTCTATTGATATATGCTTTGTAGGATGTTGCAGGTGATTTATACCTGTAAATTACACATTCTTTATTTTATATGTGTGATTTATTTGTGATGTATTCTTGTACTGGATTTTTGAGGTGGAAATGCTGGAATTGATTGGGTCTCCAGCCTACACTTCATAACAATTTCCTAGATCATATAGATTCAAGTCAAGAACCATGATGTTTGATTCTGTTTGATTCATTTTGATTCATTTTGATTCCATCACATTTCCGACCTATTTGGGACGTCTAGCATTGGAAGTTGGATTATTTGGATTGAAAAATATTCCGAAGCCAAAGATGGTTTCATATTTTGGCCCTTTGAATAACAAGGCACTCTTCCGACATTTAGAAGTGTGGAAGTGGCTGGTTGGAGGTCATGACGGTCATGACAAACCTTTTTGCAGCCATCCGAAACTCTGGCGACACTCCGTTGTTGGGGCATTTTTTACGATGCTGTTCAGTCGCCTCTCTAAAAACAGCTGCAGGCAGGTAGAGGAATGTCCATCCACATCAATATTCATCATGCATCCTCCCGCTGAGATGCCCCAATATAAAAAACCGCTGGGATGTGCCATTCGGAACTTCCCTTGGTTTTTTTCCTACGTCTTATCCTTCCAGAGTCCATGGTCACATTCCCTATTCCCCTCATCTTTGCATGTGGGGTCATTTTAGTCTGCTAGATAATTGATGTCATGATAGATGTTGATTTTACTCCTAAACTACAATGAGAATGATCTCTCTCAAAAAAATTGCCAGCTCTCACAAAAATCTTCTGCTTCCTGCTTGAAAGAAATGAGTTAAAACACACAACTGAACCTGGCTGGGGACCAGATTCACTCCATGGCACCTGCCGTTTTTACCACTCAGCACCTGCGCCACCAGAGCTTTGCTCGACGTTACCACCAAGCCGTAGCTGGAGGTTCCCATTCTACGGATCTGGGTAAAGCATCATTCCGTCAGAAAATTTCCCCAGGATCATCTGATAAGATTTTACTTATATTATATAAACATATATATATATGTAATGTATATGAATGTGTGTGCACACATATGTATTAATTATTATACGTATCTATCATCTGGCTCAAATTCTCCCAAGGATTATCAGATTCGCAGCTACAGAACCAGCCACCTTCATCGCCGCCTGCCGCGACTGCGGCTGTCCCGGGCGCGGGGTCTCCGATCGCGACTGTCGCGGCCACGGTGATTTCGCGAACGCGCGCGACTGTCCCGCGCCCGGTCTCTGGAGCGGGACCGCGGCACGCGTGGGCGACTAGGACTCCTTTTTGGCAAAGGATTTTGTGCGGAGGGCACCAACAGGAATGTCCAAGTTGTTTTTTACTGCCGTTTGAACCCTACAGTACTCTATAGTCTCGGTGGCATGTCATTTTCAAGCATTCCTACCTTGGCTTGTATGTAAGCAAGAGGTCTTCAGTGGAAATGATCTGGGATTTGTAAGGATGAATCCAAAGCAAACCAACCCAGCAAAATGCGGGACTTGAGTCTGCCAGACCTATACATATACATATTTATTAGATCTAATCATCTGGCATGCCCAACTGTGGGCACAGCGACCTTCATGCTGCTTCTCGGATCCGTCAATCATCCATTGAATCACCGGTCACCTTGCTTATCCCAAGAGGGGAAGAGCCACCAAAAAAATGGTCCGGTACAGTTGAATCCACTCAAGTAAGCCTTTTCCAAAAATGCAACAACCCACCCATCAATCAACATCAACCAACATCAACCAACACTCAGCTTCAGATGTATCAAATAGTCAATTCCGGATTCACCAAGTTGGACAAATCTTCCCCACTCGCCCCAAGGGTCAACCACAAGCCACGGTCACCATTGGTCCTCCTGGCAGATCGAGAAGCCTTGCGCGGCGACCGGATTGACTCACGCAGCTCCTGGCTTATGGGTTGGTTTGATGGAAAATGTGCAGGAAAACCCTGTTTTTTCCTATCAAAACTTGCTGTTTTCCTGTTTTCTTGCTAGGGCCAGGGCGTCCAGGAAATTTGAAGGTGACAGACAATGCACAACTGGCATTGGTGATGGTTTATCATCGTAAATGGGCAAGTTTTGGGTGTACCAGATGTCCAGACCAACCCCCTCCAAAAAAAACTCTATATTTTCCCATCAAAATCTTGATTTATGGCTGATTTTCCCATGAAATCTCCACTATCCTGACGTTCGCTTCGCTCCACGCTGGGCATCGACACCGGCATCGACATCGGCGGCGACGGCGACGGCATCGGCGAAGAAAGCGGCCCCGGGGCAGATGGCAACGCTGGAGGGGCGGCACTGCTGAAGCCCCCGCTGAAGCCTGGCTCCAGGGATGTCAAATCAGTGGGGATCAAAAAACATGGTATCTATTGGTATCTACTTACAGTAGTCCAAGAACCGAGGAACCCAAGTTGGCTGCGCTTTTCTGAGCTTCCGCAATGAGGTTTGCCTTGGCACGCCGCAACACAATGCATCGCATCGCAACGCCAACCTAGCAGTCGGCTGCGATAAATTCTGCACTGAGGCTGCGGCCACATTTGTTGCTTTGCTGAGACCCACTTGCACATCGTGGGAATATTTGCAGGAGTCACCACCTGGGGCTGGGGAAGGCCAAGTTCTGTCAAACAAATATCATCAAACTGAAATATCTGATGCAACTACCTTTGTCTTGCAAAGGTCGTAAATCCCATGGCGGGCTCCAGGTTGAGACTTCAAGTTCACCCTGACCTGGGTCATGCCCTGGGCATCTAGGCTCCCCTGCGATTGCAGTGGCCACGGCGATAGTTGGCGCACAACTCCCGCGCAGCTCCGATCGTTGTGCCTCCATTGGACCATCCGGTAGTCATCAAACGGCTGGGAAATCCAAGCGAAATCATGGGAAAACATGTGAAAATGCCCCGTAAACTGGTATTTCAACTGGTATTTCAATGTATTTCAATGGTTTCCATAGCCATCTTTCATTCATTTTCATTCTACCACCTGCAGTTGTGATTATGACCTGCGCCTGGACGCTGCAGCACAAATCCACAACAACAACATATGGTTCAAAAACCCTCTAACCAAATTATATCATGATCGGCCTTTCACCGACTTTCATATTTTTTCCTCCATATTTGATTGCCCAACTCTCGTTAATTAAGCCACTTAAACCCCCCCATTTTGTTTGGGTGACATCCTCCCAATTTTCTTGGGACCTGCCCAGGCTTCGGTGCCTTGCTCCGCATTGATGGCTTTCTCCATGTCGCTCAGCTTGACGATCAGGAAGCCGGCAGGATTCCGCGATCTGGACAAACAACTGCGGTAGTCCTGGATATCCTCGGCGCCCCCAAAAAAAAGCCATCTGTCCTGAGGGAAAATCTATGCCATGGTGTATCCCACACAAAAAGGAAATATATATATATGTATATATCTGTGTGTGTGTGTATGGGATTTGGAAAATATGGGGAAATGGATCCGTCCATCCATTGTATCCATTGTATCCATTGTGTCCATCCATCCATCCATCCATCCATCCATGGCAGTTCAAGAAGGTTTTGATGTTGGACCTCAACTTTCAGATCACAAAACTGGATGTTTTCCCAGTTTGCAATCCTGGTTTGGGCCCATTTCCTTCCCAGTGGTGGGTTCCCTGCAATGGCAGCTGCAGCCCAGTGTCTGCGACCCATCGATCCCCTCGATGCTTCAGGGCCTCAGGTTTTGCACAATTCTTGAGCAAAAAAGCGGATGATCGCCCACATCTTGAGATATATAGATATATTATAGATATAGATATAGATACACAAATATCTAGCGAGATCATATGGATGACAATCATAGGAATATATAGAGGATAATCATAGATAAGCATATGTGACAATCTACCGTGATAGGGGATTGCACATATTTACGGATGATTGCACATGCATTAGCAGAACGGGTCCTTATGGGGGATTGATTTTTGGACTAAAAATACTCAAGAAATCTCAAGAATACTGGTATTTACTGTGTTTTGTGCCAAAAATAGGCTGAAAATTCACTCCCCCATGGGAACCCGCTCTCTATATTAAAGATCAGATAGGTTCAACTGGGCCAAAAATAGGCGCACCTCAATGAGGCGGAGCTCGATCTTTTTGTCTCTGATGTCGAAGCGGGTCACCAAGTTTTTCACCTGGCTGGCCACGAAAAAATGGAAAAACATGTGGGAATATGAGAATTCACCAGCAGAATCCGGTATCCAGTGAGGCTTTTTTGGTAAGCCAAATGGGGTTACTAACCCCCCAGCACTAGCTGTGAAAAATGCTTAAAAATGTGATGATTAAGCAATGCAAACAAGGGAATATGATGATTACATAGCTAGTGGATTTGGGGGATACCGCTTTCAGACATGGAGAAATATGAGGATTAACCAGTTGTCGGAGGTATTGACAAATGTTCAAACAAACCCAAATAACGTAAAGTTCTTCGGTGTCGGGCTGTGCGCTTCCAAAAAACACAGGATCTGGCAATCCAACATGGCAACAGATTCAGAAACGGCTTCAACAAAATATGTGTTTTCCATTGTTTTCCTCCCAATCCCCTGATATTCATGATATTCTCAAAGCTACAAAATAAACTAAATAAACCTGATCTGAGGTGTTTCATGAAGTTTCATCGGAAAAAATGGGAGACCTCTAAAAACCCGGATCTTCCCCGGATCTTCCATCACCGGACCTCGGTGGAGATGTCATCCGCCATGGGCAGTCCTGGAGCTGGCCAGTGGCGGCCAGTGGCATCCAGGGCCCGTTACCAGGGGTGACCCATGTAAAAAGGACATTTGCGGGAAAGATATGGAAAGATCGTGAAATATTCATCTGAATCTTCAAAAATCATCGATCATCTGTCTAGTTTTCCTCTCCAAAGCGCAGGTTAGCGAGGCTGAGAGAAGAATCCAGCAAAAGTACAAAAAGTGTATACAAGGGGGTGAGATCTATCTCTAAGCCTTTCGGCGCATTGTCAGAGACATTGGAGCTTGAATGAAATCAGGGAAAAGGCGAAAAGGAATTAGCAAAATACAATTCCAATTGAATCTATTGGCAGGGCAGGGAGAAAGCCTTATGCTTTTCGCTGACGATTTTCGGTGACAATTTTCTAAGATGAATCAGAGGGGGGGAAAAACTCCCATTCTGTTGTGCGCACGGTTGTAAATGTCAAATGGGTGTGGTTGATTGAGAATTTGATAGGCATCAGCATACGTTTTTTTAATCATTGGTGTCGAGATTTTCCGGGACCTTTATCTCCTACAACCCCAAGCCACGGACCTCCAAAGGGACCGTCATCGCCATATTCCTGCTGTTGCATCTGCCTTGGTAGCCCGGTGTCAAACCTGCCAGGTGTTGATCCATCCCCCATTTTTTGTGTTGCCTGATCTCCCATACCTCCCCCATACCTCCCATACTTCCCGTAACTCCAATATGATCCAATGTTTTTTTGGTGGTATTGAATGTTTGGGGGAATGAATCCATCCGGCGACGGTCCCAGCATGTTCCAGCTGAGTCACTGGTATGCCAACAAGGCAGCCGAGTCCAAACTGCTCTGGCTGCTGGCTGCTGGTCCTGGCCCCCAAAGACATCCCTACACCTTGGCCTTGACGTTGAGAAAGTGGTCTTGTGTTGAGAAAGTGGTTTCTGAACCTTCCTTCAAGCCATAAACTCCATAGGCCCCGAATTCTCATGAATTTTCAGGGCAGCCCAGGGCAATAGTGGAACAGCATCACCGTGCCTTTTTGCATGTCAAATGTCGTCCCACTCAAAATCATCCAGCCCACTCCACCTGTTCCACCGTTGGTGACCTGACAATGGCTTGCACCAGAACATCTTCAAGTCTTGGATTCCCATGGGCATCTGGCAAACGTGTCTTTGCGTTCCCGCCCAAAAGCAGCTGGCAAGGCCGGCTCGAGCATTCCAAAATCCCATCATGAACATGAACCACCAATTTGGGATGGTCAATACCATCTATGGAAAAAAATTGGGGGAACTACCACCACAGACCACCCATCTCTGGTAAATCTGGGGATTGTTTGTTGGGACACATTCTCCAGTTCTGCTCAGATAGACCAAGGAACTGTGCCCTGCTTGTCAGCACTGGCACCTGCTGGTCTGCGTGCGTATCATATATGATATATAACTATCATATATATATATATATATACAACTGAGATTAAGTGGGGATATCCCATACAACTGGGGTATAGCTATTGATATGCTATGATTGTAAACCATTTTAGCATCAGTCACTGTAGTACCACATCCGTGGGCCCCTTCGCCAAAATTCCGTCAAGGCATTTGCGGATCTAAGATAGCCAGCTACAAGGTGCTAGCTGGCTAAAATGGTCACAGATGCTTTAGGGTTACGCTCTGGTAAACTAACAGCTATTGAAAATGGCCCAGTCGAAATAGTGGATTTGCCCATTAAAAATGGTGGATCTTTCCATAGCTATGTTAGTTTACCAGAGGGTATAACCACCATTTTCCTATGATTTTCCCATAAAACCACCATTATTAGGGTACTCAATACAGCGGTGAAGTTGTAGCACCAGCACCTGGCCCGGGGACATCCACCCCACCTGTAAAGAGACGCGGCGACACCAATGAGGCCACATCTGGGCGCTGTTCCAGGGGGACGATGTCCGAAATAAATGGGGCTGCCATATCGGAAGTAAAGAAAAGGGAATGTCATGAGCAATAATTGGAGATATAAAGGGATATAGGCAACAGTAAAGTGGATATATATAAATATATATAATAGGACGTATGTTATTCAATGGTAACATTTGGGACGATTCATCATCAATGGATATAGATGGGGATATAATGATGGAATATAACACCGTTTTCTTATCACCAAATGCGCAAATTCAAAACGCATAATTCTGTACCATCCATCAGCAATGGGTGTAAGGGTAGGTTGGGATGAAGCATCCATATGGATATGTAATGGAGATACAATGGGGATATAAAAAAGGGATATGTGTGTCTGAGTTTGGGGTGCGGAGTTTGGGTGCCCTATGTTCGAAGACGCCCGTATCAGGCCGTAAGCACTCGACCAGTTCAATCTGCTACCTCGATTAAATTTGAGGCCAAGGGGTAAGGGACGAAAGCTAGCGAGGAAGGTACAGGGAGAAGGAGGAAGGTGTGGTGAAAGAGCGATGTGTGTGAGGAATTGGGAGATACGAAGTGGAGAGTAAGTGGAATGATGCCGATGAGGCTGATGGCTACCATATGGCAACGCAGTGTCGTACTGTCTCCTCCAGCGGTGACCCAGTTGTGGATTTGGATATCATGCACATACAGTATCCACCATGTGCGCACCTTTATTTACGCATATTATATTATATATATATATATGTATATTACATACGAATGGTAGAAAACAAATAGGTTCATTTGTAGCTCCTTAGATATCCCATAGACTCCTTAGTCCCAGCATGGAAGTCATGCCTTGATTCAACTATCCCAGCTGCGCGCCTTTGATTGGCGGTATGTTGGCAATCGGTGCAGCCTTCTGTGGCACTCCTGAACAAGCGAGGCAGTCTCGAAAGCAAAACCCGTGGGTACATATTTTACCATATGGTGCCCCATAGGTAGCTAAGTTGGTTTATAACTCTTAAATTTTAGATATATTAAAATATATCTAGATATATCTAGCCTATACCTACTATGGTGTATAAAGCAACTTATAACTGGGGGGGCACCATCATGTACAGTATATTATATATTTCACATCTAAACAGCCACCCGATTGTACCAAGGTCTTTGTTGGCACCCAAACACCCCAAGGTCTTGTGCATGACCGTCCTGGGCCAGGAGGGCCAGGAGGGCCCGGAGGCCAAGAATTTCCATATGGATTCTTGGGCCCATCGGCCCAGCCCCACTGGTTCCAGTTTTCACTCCAACCTTAGCCGTGAACACGCAAAGGCCGTCCGCTTCCAGCTGTTTTGGCGGAGGAAAAAAAAAGAATCTGGAAATCCAAAGAAGAAGCAACACATGGAATATCATGCAATGGTTTTGCGAACCTGGAGACAGTATGTGACGTTTTCAGAATAGACAGGGAAAATTGCCACTTTCCCATGCATGGCAGCTAAGGGTGCATTGATCTAACGGTGGATTGGCATGTGAAGAGTGTAGCGTGACCCAAGCTGGTCAAACTCAATTTTCGCACAACGTCACGTTGTTTTGTTCTCACGTGGGTGCTGCGTCTGAAAATACTGTTTTTTTAACCCCAATCTATATACCCTCTGGTAAACTAACATAACTATGGAAAATCACCATTTTTAATGGGAAAACTCACTATAGATTGCCATTTTCAATAGCTATGTTAAATTACCACCGGGTATTGCCATTCAATAATCGGGAAATGATGATGGACTCAGTAGAATAAAAATTGCTCGACTGCACCCGCAAAAAAGGACCTTCGGCGACGCCACCCCGCCAAACCCTTAAAAAGGGCCCGAGTAGATTTACGCTCTGGCAATTTAACATAGCTATGGTAAATGGCCCATTTACTTGGAATTACCTATTTAAGATGATCTTCCATAGCAAACTGTCAAATTGCGAGGGGGTAGTGTTTTTTCCCTAAGTCTTCAAACAAACATGGAAAATCCAACTGGCTGGGGCCAACTTCTTTTTGACCTCAAGTATCACCTGTGGTCCGAGGTGCCATCGGGGCCTCCTACCCAAGTACCATCACATCCTGCATCACAGCTACAGTTTATTACTCTTAGACGGGCAACCACGATGCTAAACCATCCCCAATATATCCAATATCATAAGTGGCTGGGGTTCAAATCCTCCCCAAATGGTAGGGGCAGGCTTATCATTGGGTTTACTGCAATTTTGCAAAATCTATGAGACCCTGTTTTCACAGAGTTGTATCTTTCTTATACACAATTAAGGGCCACAATGGGCCCAGATGCTCAACTCCCGGGTGACTTTAGGAAAAATGGTGGGAAGAAGCAAACACACCCTATCACCCTTGCACCTGGTCCACCCCACATGGCATCACAGCAGCGATGCCATTCTGGTTGTTGCAACAATACAGTTGGTCGAAATGTGATGTCATACTGTAATATCCTGGGTATATTTCGATATGTACAGTATATCGAAATGGTATCCAGGATATCCATATTTATAGTTATAATTATATAATATGGTATCTATGCGAGCCCACTGCTACTGATCTTTCGTTCAGTCGAGGGATATAATCAGTCGATATGGTCATGATTTCTGCGATATGCGATGGTAAGACTGTTCTGGACAAGTTGTACCGGCTGTATCTCCACATGTTCTTTGTAAGCCAGACTCATCATACATGCTCCCATGCAACCACAAATAATGAGGAAATAATGAGATATACGGAAGCATTAAATGGTGGATTTAACATTATAAACCCCATGGTAAATCCCATGAGTACAACCACTCAAAATCATGCGGAGCACAGGTGACAGTGCATGGTGAAACCCAGATGCCCAGAGCAATACCTGCGATATGTGTCGTATATGGATGCCTGTGGGTATGTGAATGCGTGTAACAATGAATGCAATGTCTGCAATGCATCTAATATTAATGTGATGCATGATGTATTTAATAATATGTAAGATTGAAATATATTCAACCTAATTGTGCAGTGAATGAAATGTATGGTATGGTATGTTATGGTACTGTATGGTGTGGCATGGCATGGTACGGTAGCATGGTACGCCACGGCATGGTACGGCACGGCACGGCATGGGATGGGATGGGATGTAATTAGGTATTATACGCAAACTGTTTTCATGTGTGTGTGCGCCCACACGCCACACAGCCGAACCTTTTTTCTTCGCAGAACAAACCGGTCCGGCCAGATGTTGATGCAATTGCAGGTTCTGCAAAAGCCATCACTAGCTTTTGGAAAAGGAAACAGCCAGGAGTGTGGATATGTTTTGACCACGGCCGCCCAAAGACAGGGATGAGTAACGTACGCATGACCAATCTGATGAGCAGATTTTGACTAGAGCATGCAGGGTCCAAAAATCAAAAAATCCACTTGCCGAAGAAGGCCATCATCCCAAAAAGATCTTTTGATTGAGATGGATTGAACGACTAAAAAGGGACCCTTGGCTGCTCAAAGAGCTGAAAGCTCAGACACCTCGCCTTCACTCTCATCAGACTGGCACTCGTGAACACCTTGCAGCTTCCACCTGGAACAAATTGAGACCACCAGGCGTGGATTTCAAATGACGTGCAACACATGTGTCTTTGGGTCCTGGTGGCCATCTACGTTGCCACATTGCGTCGCCCATGTTGAAAGGGGTTCGGCAGATTGGCAGGTTGACAAAAGGGATCAAAAGATATCAGAAGGGCACATTTGAACCACCTCCCACCTAGCAAAGTTCAACCCTCAACCTACATCAACGTAGCGGAATTCCCAAAAGCCAACATTTTTCACCCCAAAAGAACCAGAATTGGTGAACTTTCGTTCCGTGTGCTCAAATCACCCAACCCCCCCACCATGGCGATGGCCACGGCGCCTGTGTTTTGGTTTCCCCACAACTTTCAAGCCACCAATCTGTAAGCACAGCTTCCGGAGCATCGGCTCGCTACTGCCCGCGGATGCCGGAGGCGAAAAAGCTGACACCTCTACATCTCGCGCTTCCACACACCTTTTGGCGTCATCCTGCAGTCTCAACCTCAGCTGGGAATACCCCAGATGGAGTTTACAGGGCTAGGTGGGTGGTCTCAATCCTGAGGCGGTCATTGGCTTGACCTAGTTGGATGTCGGATGATGATGATTTTGGCACATCGTGAGTTCCTCAGCAAAACCCAGCACACCTCGGCTTTGGAACCTCGGGTAAAAGGGTTGTAGAGCGTTGTGGTTGGAACCCTGTGCGCTTGTCATATTTTCAACTCAGACACTTCGTCTTCAGGACAT
>Ga0126342_10010033_pt1:0-15000 | contig 16950 bp, 15 predicted proteins | sample Cyp1metagenome_FD_92528 | JGI IMG/M metagenome (GOLD analysis project Ga0126342, IMG submission 92528) | Coral microbial communities from Lord Howe Island, Old Settlement Bay, Australia - Cyphastrea 1 metagenome | ecosystem: Host-associated > Invertebrates > Cnidaria > Coral ... | reverse complement strand
CTCCTTCTTCCTATTGCTACAAAAGAAACGTCGTGACCAGTCACCTGACCCAAGAAAAATGATACACATTCCATCCAGTAAACATAGCTATGGTATACATGGTCCATAGGAATAGATAGATGATTTACTGCAAAAAAAACATGGCGATTTCCATCGCTATGTCAGTTTACCAGAGGGCATTCCATCCCAAAATTGCCCAAGCATGGGGGATGATGCATAGATGCAAAATGGATACACGTGTATAATTGATGTGGCAAACTGAATTGAACACCCCCAAAGTTTGCGGCATTGGGTCCAAACAATACTACTGGAATGGCCAAACTCCAAAGGACAACTCCCAGTCAAAGATCTGTCGAAGCAATACAAGAGAAGCGGGACACAACAAACAACAAACAGCTACTGGACGACTTGAAATAAAAACTGTATTGTACATTACTGTACTATCTTGCAGTACGCGTGGCGGCTCCAGGAGTACACGCATGCCTCGACAAATGTCATTTTGAATTGCATCTCGTTTCTGCCCTGGCGATCCTCATCTGTGACAGAGTAGAGAACTCCACGTTGGCGGCCCACAACTCCCAGAGCTTCTTATTGGAGATGATCTGGGTAGTCTTTCGGCCTCAAGCCCAGCGTGGAATCCTCCACCAGCTTCATTGAGCTCATCTTTTCCTGCTTGATGCTTGCCACATTGGTCACGGCGCATCGCTGCAAAGCCCGATCTTGTGCAAAAAAGCGACACGGCGAGAGATCAAGTTCCTGGTCAAAAAGGCTCATCGGCGAGCTTCCCGTAATCCGCAATGTTTGCTGTGTACGAAAAATCTCAACCTTTCTAATTTTTCTCCGGAAAAATCAACATGTGATCGTTGTGTGCGAGCAATTTACTGCTTACATCACAAATTGATTACCCAAATCTCCTCAAATTGATTCCCCATCGGTGCGGGAATCCCGGGGAAATCAACAGTCACCAAAAAACACACCCAATGGATCCTTCAAAATCACCATGAAATCCCATGAAATCAGTATTTTTTGGGACTTAGACCATCCATGAAAAATCACAGGAACATTAGATTGGCTTCCGAAATGGTTAGTCAATAGTTATCAATCCGAAATAATCACCAATCCATCATAATCTATGAATGATATTCCCATATATTAACATAAACTAACTATACCGAACCCCCATTGTCCTCATAACACCATGAAATTCCCATGCGCAGCACCTGCAAAGGTAGCACTGGACGTAGGATGCTCCGGCGGCACTGGGCGTCGGGGGGAAGGTGCGTTTTGCACCAAACATGGCTGGGAAATCCCCGAGGAGGTTTATAGCTGGGAAGATCATGCAATGTGGGGCCCCCATGTGAACGTTGGTTTATAAACCCCAATAACTTTATAATAGTTATTTGCGTACCATAAACCATAGTTATTGAAGTTATGTGCACCAACTTAGCTATCATAAACGGGGCCCCACATTGTGGGAACCATAGATTCAATGGGATTTCAGGTGCTTAGGAGATGCTGAGTTCCAACGGGCTTCCTATTGAGCATGGAACACCCATAGCTCCGAACCGCTGCCTCCGAAGCATCGAATAGAATATCACAAGAGACATTCAATTTATGACTGGGATATGGATGATGGTGAGATTCTGAAATGCTGAATCTTGCCAATCTTGGAGCGGCCCTGTTAACACAGAACGCATTTGTGACATTTGTGAATCTGGTTAGCATATATTCCGATATGTATAGTGGAAAAAAGGAGCTAAACTGCACATCCAAGGTTTTCCCAGATGCCGTGCCCGGTTGGCTAAGCGACTTGTGACTGAGCACCTGAGCACCACATTTGTTGTGGATTTAAGCAGCAAAGTGTTCAGAATTCACCAAACACCTGGTATGTTCTTGGTAATCATCCCCTTCTTACGAGGAGGTGCTTGCCAATATCATCATTTTCTAAAAGAAAATTGACCCCTTTCCAGTAATTACACCTACTGGTTGGTTGATGAATAGAAGGTTTGCCCCCATTCGACAACCCCACAACATCCTTTATTGGTAGATCAACATCCATCCCACAAGAATCCTTAGTGCGAAAATGACCGTAAATGACCGTATGTATGACCTATTGATCAAAATCCTGGTATTCCATAGGGTTTCCTCCCAAGTGGCCAGCAGTTGTGTTTCGCTTCGTCACTCCATCGGTGCCCCACAAATCTGACTGATTTTCATGAACTAAACCAACTTAGCTCAATCCCATGAAACCACCCTCGGATATCTTAGATCCCCATGACTTTGCCGCTACCATAACTCGGGGACCGTGGGCCCGCGCAATTCCAGCTGCGTATTGCAGTGATGGCACCAGAGCCGTGGATTCGCCGGTGGAGGAGCGATGGAGTCCGCGCCCGCCACACCGTCGATGGTCCTGGGAGGGAATGGAATGGTTCTTTGGGGTGCATCCCAGTTAGTAAGGGTCTAGAATCCAAATATCATATATATATACATACACATAGTATAATCTTATCTTATATTATCTTGTCTTGTATTGTATTATATGATATTATATTATATTAAAAATCAAATAATATTATATTATATTAAATTAAATTATATCATATTGTATTAAATTAAATTATATTATATTATATTATCTTATATTATATTAAACTATGTTATATTATATATGATATATTACATTAAATTAAATTATATATGATATTATATTTTGTATTAAAAATGAAATATTATATATCATGTATTATATTATAAATATAATATAATATATAAGATATTAAAAACTATATTATATAATATAAATTAAATTACATATTATACATAACATTATATTATATATATCTGCAACTATGTATATATATGTATGTATATATATATATGTATATATGTATATATATATATATTTATAAATGTATGTATATAAATATAATATTATGTATGTAGCCCGTAAAACACATAATATTTCCATGGCTGGCAAATACCAGGGTTATCACCACTTGGTAAGTGAAATAAACAAATTGGGAAAGCGAGGTGATCGACATCGGAATAATCACGGCGAATTGTTGGCTTCATATGTGAAAGTCCAACTGCAACTTAGGCCTATTATAATGGGATTTGAGAGTTTTGGATATGGAAATGACTTTTGGATAATTTGGGAAGAACTCACTTAGTGTTGATTTAATGGGGATTAACGGGATTAGATGGGATTTACCCTGTGGTAAATTAGCATAACTATGGAAAATCACCATTTGGAATAGGTAAATCAAGTATTTCTATGGCCATTTTCAATAGCTATGTTAGGTACAATGTGGGGCCCCCCAGTTATGTTTGTTGGTTTATAAACCCCATCAACTAGTTCGTTATTTGCGTATGATAAAGCATAGTGAGTTATTGGAGTTATGTGGCCCCCAACTTAGCTATTGGTTATAATTTGGTTGTAAACTCATTAACTATAGATATATCACTTATAAACCACAGTTATTGGGGTTATAAACTGACCCTATCATAAATCAGAGGGTAATGGGATATGTAACCAACAATCTACTTGCCGGTGAAGTACCTACCCTTCACCACGGCTTCCCCCACACTGGGTTGTTATTTTTGGAAGTTAAGTCATGATCGAAGAAGAACATCGGGATGTAACTAACAAACCTTAAACAGGTTTCCCGTTGTATTGGATTAAGAAACCTGGTTTGAGAATTCGAATATAGATTAACCTGACTTCTTTGTGCAACAAGGCACATTGCAATTTCACCAATGAAATGCGCGGGGAGTTACATACTATAGTAACCCCCGAAAGGATAGGAACCTGTTTCCAGGATGCTAGTTCGATGATAGTCCCCTCATATAAAACCAACTTTTCCAACCTGTCGATGGTTGCGAAATCCTTCCTCACCTAAAGGATGGTTTTTCAACCCTATAAAAAAAGGGATTTTTACATGGATAAACCACCTATCAACTGGTGGCTTTCGATTTCGCATCCACCGTATCGCTTGGGTGCCAGGATGCCAGGGGCGCACAATGATGCTTGAGTCACTTGAGCTGACTGGAAAGCAGCTGGAAAATGTGCCACAACTATTGAACATGGCCATCGATAACATGTATAGTTCTGGTGATTGTATCATAGTTATGATATCTAATTATTCTGGTTGGTGATTTCAACCCCTCTGAAAAATATGAGTTCGTCAGTTGGGATGATGACATTCCCAATATGATGGGAAAGTCATAGAATTCATGTTCCAAACCACCAACCATTTATAGTTGATTTACCTCATCAAACATGGCTGTTTTTCCTTGTGATGTTGGGTGTTATTCCCCAGCTGGCCGAGGCGCCCGTCGGGATTCTCAACGAAGAAAATGGGAAGCTTGTCCTGAAAGGAACGCTGCGCGCAAACGCTGGAAATCTGCGCAGGAATTTTCCGCGAAATCGCTGGGACCCGCGATTCAGAATGGGAACGGGAAGAACTATAGACCCCCATACTAGTCGGACGCCATACTGTTCTCAAAGTATACTAGCAACACTTATAGGGACTTAGATTAGTATGGGTTATCGTAGAGCCCCTCATAATTTCGCTAGTAGTTAAGTCCCTATATTCACCAATAAACAATCACCAATCAGTTTTTTTTAATGGCTGAAGTGAGATCGAAGTAAATTGGCCATTGCCATAAGCGATGTTCAATTACCAGAAGCTAAATCGATTGTCGGTGATATGTATATATAAATCCCATGATATTTAAGCTAACATAGGTATGCAAAATCACCATTTTGAATAGGCAAACCAAGCATACATTGCCATTGTCAATGGCTATGTTAATTTACCAAAGGGTAAAGCCTATTATATCTAGTCCCATCAATATCCACATTTTGTTGGTTCATCCTCATTAATCATCATACATTCCCTTAAAAAAATAAACAGCCCATCACCATAATGGGACATAATCTTCATTATATTCCCAATTACCCAATAATATCCTCATAAATCATTATAAGTCCACATTGTTGTTGGTTATTTGTTTAAAGCCACAGGCTATTAATATATTAACAGTAACACATTCAATAATTATGTAACTATATGGTTATTCAATAGCCCATGATATACCCATCATATACCCCTGATATCCCCTTGAGATACCCACTGGGAAACACACATAACTATGGAAAATCACCATGCTATTGATGGGTAAATCAACTAGAGAGTATCCCCTTGATGTCTATTCCAAGAATCTGCTTCCACCGCCATGGCACGCAAGTGCAAGCTTACGTTGCGCGAGGCGCGAGGCTTGGCGCCGCAAAAGGTTAAACACAAAAACTCATGGGGACCAGCACCTGGCATGTTTTGATGCTAAGAAAAGTGAGTTGGACTGAATTTTGGAGGGTTGAAGATGGTTTTGACTATGGTTGAATCGCTGAATTATGGATGGTGAAATTGTTAAATTCATTCAAATCTCGATATGCTGCCGGTAAATTTGGTTGGTTTGGTTCAGCGAATGCACCATTGATCAATCCTAGGCGTTAGATCCCAATGTTTTTGGGCACGGTGGGCACTCAGTTGTGAGGAAAAGACGTCCATGTATTCTTGACAGGGAATTAATGAATTAACTAGAGTGATTAGACCTCTGAAATAGATTTTGACATTGGCACATACTGTTGATTTTCTTCCTTTTTGTGATGACTCATGACTAGATGCAAATTACCTGTGGGTCATGCGTCAACAGCTAATTTGATACTGCACGGCTGCCATCGGAAAATGGCGAAATAATTACGCCAGGGATCTCTGCTGAAAATCGTGGCCACCGTTGGATACCCTGAAGAAAACCATGATTTTGAAACTGGGATTCACATTCCTCCATTACGAAAAAATATCCGTAGGTCTCCTACATGTTTATCCCATCTGTGATGTTTTCATCCAATGATGCCTATATCCCTTTTGGCTCTCCGGTTTTAGAACTTTTCTTGGTTCCTCCGGGACGATATGCGGATCGCGTGAATTTTCTGAACCATTTGAAGGAAATTCCCAGTGCCATGGGTTAAAAAAAACCAATTTGTTCGGAATTTTCACACTGGAACATCAATCATCCTGGAAATCATGGGTGATTTTCCATTGCCAGTTTTGTTCATTTGATAATGTTGAAATCAGAGCCTAGTGGTGAAAAGTAAATACAGTCTGGTGGTGATATGCAGCATGTGAGTTCACCAGTGATTCTGAAAATTGGCTCGCCCATTCTTTTAACATGGCCCATTCTGACTCTTGACTCTCTGAATTTCAAAGACGGGAAACATGTCTGATGGCAGTATCCAAGACTGAAAGTAACATTTTTCAATGGACTGATTTAATAGAAATTTGTCAGGGGAGAATGGCTTTTAGCTGCGATTTTTGAAGGGTCACCTGTAGTAAATTTCCAACAAAGGCCAGGATTTTTGATCCAGTTTGATCACATCTTTTCAGTTTGACCCTCAATAAAGGAGATAACATGTTGCAGCTCCCTCCCCTTTATCCCTTGATGTTTATTGCCAACTTTTTTGGTTGTCAAAAATCACATACCTAGACCGAAATGGCAGCTCATCCAATATTGTCCCAAAGAAATCATCACGAATCCCCACACTCATCCCAAATCAGCCAATGTCTCAGGATATACAAAGAAGCGTCGGGTTGGAACATATAAGATACCATAATGTATACTTAATAAAACGATGCATTTGAACATACATATTATCACCCATCATCTCGTTTTTTAAAATCTCCCAGAAGGCTGTCACATCATCCTTTTCTTAATCAATCCATTGATCCTCCCAGAGATTTGCGGTTGGTGCCCCAGAGTTCCTAGTTGCTTTGTAACTCCTAGGGTATATGGGTGGATACATCTGTCCATGGGGGTTATGAGCAAACGAAAAAAGCTGAGGGGGGTACTACCTTGTACTGGCTAAGACTGGAATCCTCATTATGAGTTATGATTCTCAAAAAATCAGGTACCCTCTGGTAACCTAACATAGCTATGGAAAATTGTCATTTATATATGATATACCCATTAAATATGGTGATTTTCAATAGCTAGGTTAAATTACCAGAGGGTAATATCAACCCCCCAGCAGCCATTATCCCACATCACACAATTAGTTATCCAAGATTTTAGGATTGCATAAGATTATTGGAAGACAAAACAATGTAAATTACCACCCGGTTATTTAACATAGCGGACTGGAAAATCCATGACAAATGGAGGTTTATAGCTGGGAAAAATCATCTGTAAATGAGCAATTTTCCATGGCAAACTGTTAGTCATAACCAGAGGGTACCATTTTTACCCACAGGATCTCCCAGGAACTTGGGGTATAAGCCATCTAGAATCATGAACCAGCAATCATTCATCAGATTTGATCAGTTTTTACATCCACATATATTTTTCATGCTTACAAGCCCTTGAAATGATGATTAAATCGATCCATTGATTGTCCTATACCTTTTTTGGATTGTGAGACTATTGGCAACGTTAAAAGACTCATGCTGCCTTTCAGCCATTAACCCTGCCTTTTATCCCAGATATTTGGAAGATAAAACAATACTCTATATCGAATAATGCTTGGAAAAAACAATACTCTATATCGAATAATGCTATACATCAAATATCATATATAACAAAATATTTTATAGTATTTTATATCCATTATAGGTCGAATATCACACTATACCATCTGGTTATTTTTCACATAGCGAACTGGAAAGTCCATCCATTTTGAAGTTCGGTAAACCATCTATTTCCATGGGCCATTTTCCATAGCAAACTGTTAGTTTACCAGAGGGTATTCAAATTATTTTTCCATTTCATATATGGGATGTCATCCTTCCCATTGACTAATATTTTTCAGAGGGGTTGAAACCACCATATTTGGGATGCTCAGCCACCGGGGGCGACTTTTTGGCCTCGCTGACCATCGGACCCGGCCACTCCGCACTGCCGCCGTTGAGCGGACACTGGGAGGAACTCGGCAGATCCAGCGCCGTGGTCCGTGGCCATGGCACGGGAAGGGATCATCAACATGGGGAAATTCACTATGAACATGTAGTCAACGGCCATTTCAGGAACCTAAATTGGAGGTACCTACCATATATAAGGCCTGTATAAGGCCTATGTAAGGGGATATACCCCCAGAATATGGCCTTATATGGTACAGTACCTCCATTTTAGGATCCTGGAATGACCATTGATGTAGGAATTAACAACACCACATATTTTTAGGGCTTTAACCAATCAACATATGGAATTTAAGCATCAAATGAGATTAACTCTACTTTTAGGGAATTACCATCACTTAGACATTGGTTGGAAAAACAAATTCATTGTCGCTCATATCATACCATGATGGAATCAAATGAAATGACTTATCAAACATGCGGTTGCACCAGCAACATGTTTAAGCTTCAACTAATCAACATATGGAATTCAATCATCAAATTAAACTAGCTCAGTCTCCTTCTTGTATACTTGTACCCAAGGGGTGGATACCCCAACTCGGATGGCTCAACCAGCAGCAGTTTAAGGTGGGCGTTTCAGGTTGGATCCCGCAAGCCTCCGTTTCGAAGTTCTGAATTGATGTTAACAAACCCTGGTTGGTGGTTGAGCCACCTGTCTGAAAAATGATGGAGTTCGTCAGTTAGGATGATGACATTCCCAGCTGAATGGAAAAATGTTCCAAACCACCAACCAGATCATTATTAACCAATATTCATACTCAATTTTGACAGCCATCATTATCATCCACTAATGATCATTAATGATGCCTCACATATTTCGGTATTGCAATGGGGTCATCGCTAGGATATCACCTTCTTTTGCTGCTCCCATTGACGTCATGGCGGACCACGGGCCAGCCAGGCTTGAGGCGTTTGTAGCCCCGTACGCACATTTTTTTCGCGCTCGGCTGATCAAATAATCCTGGGATGGGACGAAACAGAAGGAACCACTGGATGGGGGTACATATGGATATATACGTGCGAATTATATATATATATAATTATATATTTTATGTGTGACTAATAAATCAACACACATATATGTATATATAGATATGTATATATATGTATAATATCAATATCATTATAGGATCAGAAATGGGACATACAGCACCACCAATATTTGCCGGCAGCATCGAGGAACCTCCCATCAGCGAAAACCACATGGAATGGTGATACCCCAAACCCTGAATGAGTTGCTTGGAGGATCATCCCACTTGGTAATTGCCTAGTAACCAGAGTAGTCGGATTCGGATTACCCACGAATCAGGGACTTACCAGGGTTGCTAACTGCTAAAACTTCGCGAAAACTTGTCTCGGGACTGGGTGGCGAGGGGGGAACCAGGAGAGCAGCTCTTGTCAACGTCTTCACCGAACATGACACTACTGTCACTACTGGATGCAATCAGTGCTCACAAAATTCACAAAATATCCTTGCAAATCTTCGATGCTGCGCAAAATATTATAATTCTTAATAGTATGTACTCCCATCAAAATGGCATAAATCTTCATGGACCCATATAAGTCATATCCCCATCGCACAGGATTATAGCCTACTAAACAAACCTTTTTGTTGGTTCAATTCGATTTCCTGATCGTCTTGAAACAACTATGACCTATATTTTGCGGGTGAATTTCCACTTTCTCATCCGTCATGGGTCCATAGATAGAAATCATATGACCAACCCCATTAAATAATACAAAAACACATTTTTTGCTGCTTAAATTCCATTCATAGAAAGAAAGACGGATGTTTATCCGATTAGATCCAAGCAAATACAAATTACAACCAATTCAATTCCATCAATTCCATCAAATCCCATGAGAGGCCAGTGAATCCCAATAAATCCCCATATATCTTCAATGAAATCCCATGAAATCACCATGTAATATCCACCACTTTTGAATCACAGCAATGCCTCACTTCTCATGGGTTCCCTGAGTCTCCTGGCCTACCAGAGACCACTGGATCTGAAGCCAAGGTAATGGCCTGGTCAGTCACTTTCCTGAGATCAGCGGGTGGGTTGAATGACTCAAAATAGTTAATAGTATTGGTCCTTATATTATCATAATTAGCTAATGATTAAATATTAGTATATAGTAGCTGACTTTAGTCGAAGGAAGTTTAGAAGTCAAACTTCCGACATCTTCCGACAATATGAACAGATGAAAAGCAGAGATGGGAAGAGTCAGAGAAGAGAAGAGAAGAGAAGAAGAAAGAAGATCAAAAAGAGAAAGTCTCCGAAGAAAGTGGGCGAAAAGGTAGGAAAGTCGCGCAACGCTCGGTTTTTCCAATGATTTGTGGCTCCGGAGGGTCGAAAAGTGGGCTGGCTAAAGCGGCGGGTGCGGAGCCAGCTGGCCAGATGAGAGATGAAAAACTGCACGCCGTTGTGGCGCGAAGCACATTTCCAAGTCAAAATGTACAAAGTACCCCATGTTCGGACCACTTTTGGAAGTTGCGATATCGAAAAAATGTACGCCATTGTGGCGCGAAGCACATTTGGAAGTCAAAATGTGCAAAGCACCTCACGTTCGGACCACTTTTGGAAGTTGCGATGTCGAAAAAGTGCACGCCGTTGTGGCGCGAAGCACATTTCGAGGTCAACATGTTAAAAACTCTACATGTTCGGACCAGTTTTGGACGTTCAGATGTCGTTTTGCGTGGCAGGCGCAAGGGATTGTGCACCTTGTCCAAAGTGAGCAAAACGTGAGGGTTTTCCAAAATCGATGGCAGGCGTGGGGCATTTGAAGAGGATCTGGCAGGCGCAGTACAAGAGACATGTTCATCAGAGCTGTTAGGAGGTCCGCGCGCTGATTGATTTCCTGAGAGGGGTTGCATTTTGGAGCATCAGATCTTCAGGTTTGCTGAGATGATTTTGCGTGACAGGTGTGGCGCTTCGTATGACCCGGTATCACTTTTTCGTGGCAGGCGCAATAGTTTAGACAAATGGATTAAAAAATCGCAAAACACATTGGTACGAGGCCGTCAGCTCTGCACTCAACTTTCCATTTTTGAAGGAAGTCTCGCAGAACTGTTTCGTTTTTGATGTTGTCAATTTCGAAAATTGAGGAAGTCTCGCAGAATTGTTTCGTTTTTGATGTTGTCAAGTTCAAAAATTGAGGAAGTCTCGCAGAATTGTTTCGTTTTTGATGTGGTCAAGTCTGAGGAAGTCTCGCAAAATATCTGCGTTTTCAAGCTTGCAGATAGACAGATAGATGGATAGATAGATAGACAGATAGATAGATAGGTAGATAGGAATATAGATAGGTAGATATAAAGATAGAAAGACGGAAAGATAGAGAGATAGTCAGGTAGATAGATAAATAGATAGATAGATCGATAGATCGATAGGTAGATAGATAGATAGGTAGATAGATAGATTAGATTGGACTGGGTTGGATTGGATTGGATTAGATTAGGTTAGATTAGATAAGGTTAGATCAGATTAGATTAGATTAGATAGGTAGGTAGGTAGCTAGGTAAATGGGTAGTGAGAGAAAGAGAGAGAAAGAGAGGAGACTTAGAGCCTCAGCCGCCTTTTGGTCCATCAATTCGTTCGCTCTGCCATCCGTGATTCACAACAGCCAACCTCTCCTATAGGTTTCATATTTGAAACTTCCGCCACCGCCTTGTGCGGTACTACTGGTAGTCTATAATAGTAATCGATATTAAGTATATATTAGCTGAACGAATCTTTTGGATGGAGAAAATTCTTGGGGTCGCTGTACACTGATGGTTTCACACATGATTCGACTTCAGCCAATTGATCATAGGTAAGTATCAGTAAAGAAACAACATATTCATGGGTCAAACCCCGGCTCTTCGAGCGCCTCGGCCTTCTTGTTGCGCAGCTCCTCATTGTGAAGTAGGATGATGCTCCTTGCCTTCACATTCCTGAGCTCTCTCTGTTCCAAGATCTCCTTGGATTTCCTCAGCTTCTCATCTTCCGTCATCTTGAGCTGGGTCTTTTTCACCAGCCCTGTCCTTGATGTAGTCCCTGGCTTCGATCCGCTGCTCATGGCTGCAATGCAGGGCCTTTAAACCATGGTCGTTTACCACTTGCCAACCGGCATGCACCCCCAAGTTGTTTTTAAAACCCCATCAACTATGGATGTGTATACCAAAGACCCTAGCCAGAAGGTAAAGAAGCAATCACAAGATTCATAACCAACTTAGGTAATCCATTAGGTAATAAACTATTTCTACCGACTTAGGAAATCTACTATGTAATCTACTATTTCTACCAACTTAGGTAATCTACTTAGTCAATAATCGACTTATTTCTGCCAACTTAGCCAACTATGGGCACCCGACTTGCATTTATTCAGCTGAATTCATCGCATAATGACATAGTAAAGGAGTGCCGTTGAGGCTACAAATGGGTACAATCCATGGTTATAGCTGAGTTGGGATGGGGCCGGTATAACTATATACCCACAGAAAAAAGCCGAACTGTGCTTCCAAGTGGCCCTTCACCGGCAATGAAATTATGTACAATCGAAGATACTATCTTCACTAATCATCCAAGCTGGGAAATTATCACATGTAGAAACCATCGTTCAAATTTTTCGACATTCGCCCATTTAGTAATCTAAAATAATGTGGTAAACCCGTCATGAACCATCCCCAATAGACGCTTATCATTGGGTATCCTATTCGGGATGATGAAAAATGATGAAAAGTGAGCCCCAAATGGTTGGTAAATGGGATGGTTCATTATGGGTTTGTCACACTAGGTTTTCCAAGTAATGACCTGGGTAAATTGTAATAATTCACCAATCTGAGTTAAGAAGACTTTGGCATAGTTACCCCGTACTAACCATCATTCCAATGATGGGGAACAGTGAGATCGTTATAGTTTACCCCAAATGATCCCTTTCTGTTGCTTTGTTAGTCACTTTAGTTCATATTTGATTAGCCTCATGAAAATTCTCATTAAATCACCATTTCTGTTGCTGAATTCCCATTCAAGTTTGGTTAATAATGTTAATAACTTGGTTAAATCCTTTTAAATTTCCATGAAGTCAAACAAAAAATCACTATTCTTTGGGACTTTAATATCGCCATTTAATCACCTCATTATGTTTTTCCAAGTAATTACTTCCCTTTCTTCAATGGCCATTTCAGGAACCTAAATTGGAGTTACCTATCATATATATATAAGGCCTATTATTGCTATGCAAGGAATATCCCCACAAAACATGGCCAAAACTATGATACAGTACCTCCATTTTAGGGTCTTGAAATTATTAAATTCTCATTGATTTCTACATAACAACCATAAAAATTGTGATTTTCGGGATGGTTTATGGCATTGGTTCTACCCACACAAAAACAATGCCGATTTTTCGGACAGGGACGTGCCATATGGGTTTATGGCATTTTATGGCATTGTTTTTGGGGATAGTTGGGCCAACTTGGACTTGGGCCATAGGGATTACCCTCTGGTAAACTAACATAACTATGGAAAATCACCATTTTCAATGGGTAAATCCACTATAAATGGTCATTTTCAATAGCTATGCTAGTTTACCAGAGGGCACTTCCCTTTCCGCCGAAAAGTCCCTATGGCCCAACTTGGCCCAGCTCCCGTTGCATCCCCAGCGTCCAGGTGATGTTGAAGCCCTCGGCTTCTGTGGCCGAATCCGTCACGAAGCGAATCACCAAACTCCTCGCTTTTCATGGCAAAATCATGGAGCATCCGCGGGAAATCAGTGAGTTCTCTCATGTTTTTCTACAGAGAATCATGTTTTTCCTCCGGTATGATGAAATGTGGCGGTTCCAGTCAGAAAGCAGTTCAATGAACGAAACTGTAAAGATTCACCAAGGTCATCAAGATCACCCACTTTCTAATATTGGGGATCAAATCTATGATGGGAATCATAACTATTCCGACAACCCCTGTATCATTGAGCGGGGTGCATGCTTTTCTTTGCTTCGCATTACCAACTTACAACTCGACAGTAAGTGGGTTAAACACCAACACAGAACTCGACTGAGATATTCATATGATCTAACGTAATTACCATCCAATAAAGAAACATGTGATTTTTCCGTTTATAGATTAGCTATCTGTTCAAAACATTGATATTCAAAGCCGGTGATTAAGTTTCTTTCTGTCAGTTTCACCTGTTTCTAGGTCCACACACACACCAAACAAAGCTCTGGTTGGTGGTTTCAACCCCTCTGAAAAATATTAGTCACATGGGATTATTGTTCCCAATATATGGAAAAATAGAAAATGTTCCAAACCACCAACCAGTCATGAAATCCTAACCCAAACTTGTTGCAATTTCCCTCATTGAGATTCCCTTAAAAATTGGGTCCCCATCCATCATTTTGAACAAAGCCTATCCCTTTATATTAGTTGGTGAATAGGTCTTCCTATCATGGGCTCATGAAGACAATCCCTATCGCTTAGGTATTTTTGACAGTTATCCCATATTTTGCTGGTGATCTTCCTCCTTCAATGATTCACGCTCTATATTTGAAGGCCAAAAACTTATATTGGTTGGTGTTAACATCATCCAGTCAACACCAGCACAACACACCACAAAATTCATATCTTACAAAGTGGTATGTTTGTGGCTTTGAAAACCTTATGGATCCCAATTAAACTACTGACAGGGTTTCAATTTGGCTCATGGGGGCACCACCTTGGTCTCCAGTGCGACTCTACTGGTTGGATAGAATTTTATACAAATTTGGTGGTTTTGTTGTTTGTAGTAGTGGTAGTAGTGGTAGTAGTGGTAGTAGTGGTAGTAGTGGTAGTAGTGGTAGTAGTAGTAGTAGTAGTCGTCGTAGTAGTCGTAGTAGTCGTAGTAAGTCGTAGTAAGTCGTAGTAAGTAGTAGTAAGCAGGAGTAAGCAGGAGTAAGCAGCAGTAAGCAGTAGTAAGCAGTAGTAAGTAGTAGTAAGTAGTAGTAAGTAGTAGTAAGTAGTAGTAAGTAGTAGTAAGTAGTAGTAAGTAGTAGTAAGTAGTAGTAAGTAGT
>Ga0126342_10010032_pt1 | contig 16951 bp, 18 predicted proteins | sample Cyp1metagenome_FD_92528 | JGI IMG/M metagenome (GOLD analysis project Ga0126342, IMG submission 92528) | Coral microbial communities from Lord Howe Island, Old Settlement Bay, Australia - Cyphastrea 1 metagenome | ecosystem: Host-associated > Invertebrates > Cnidaria > Coral ... | reverse complement strand
CCTGCGTGACAGGTCTGAAGCTGAGTCGACAGCTTCACATGGTAGCCAGTGGGTGACACTGGCTACCGGTCGTGTCGTATCTAGTGCACGAGCACTAGCCATGCAAGGCAAACCTGCGTTGAAATTGGTGTACAACAAGGATGTCGTGCAGATGAGGAGTAGCTTCAATGTGCATATCCTTGAGATGTATATTAGATATGTTACATATAATGTATATATATATATATAATTTATTTATTTATGTATAGCCTATATTTCATCACACTCCAAAGGTCCGGATCAAGACCAGTTACGAAGCCCCTTCGTTCCATACGTCCGGAACACCGCGGAACGTTCCATACACAATTTTGACTCGGGACCAACTGACTCACTGACTTTCATATTTTTCAGAGGGGTTGAAGCCACCAACCAGAAAATTAACTAATGGGATGATGATCACTAATCGATAACATAGATACAACAATGAGTTGCGAAAATGTTGGAGATTGACTGACCCACTTCATGAACTCCTTTCATGTTTCCCTGAACCCCCTATGTTCATACCTTCCCTAAGATGATTTGGATATTGAAGATTGATTTCAGGGAAGGAACCAATGATGCAAGATGGTATCGATGTTTTTATTTATGACTACACATATGAGAATCGGACCGGCAACAATAGTCAACATGCATCCAGCAGCTGAGAATATAGGCCCGTGGATAGCCAAAGTCCCACAAAGGTTCTGGTATGGTTCAATGGATTGGTTTAAGGGAAAATCTACAGGAAACCATACGTAGGTCCCATTAAATATGGGGTTTTCCTGTAATTGTTTTCTTAATCAATTGAATAGTTGACAGATCAACTTCAACAACTGCCAAGTGTTTGCAATCCAGAGCGATACTAGTCAACACATTTCTCCATGATCAGCTGGAAAAGTCACACGTTGAAACGTCGAACTGTTTCTACTTTGAGTGCTGAAACCCAGGGCATTGTAGAGAGCGCTGCAGTGGCTTGTTGGTACCGATATCTTTTGGCCGAACTTTTCTACTCTCATTTGATGTCAGCAGGTACAGTCGATTGGGAAACTATGTTAGAGCCATTAGAATTCGGTGCAGTCACCGATGCCAAATCAGTGTATGATGCCTTGACAACCTCAACATCAACTAGCAGTTCTACGGATAAACGCGCCGCCATTGACTTAGCAATCATTCCAGAATATATGCGAAGACATAATGGATGTGTACGTTGGTTTGATGGGACACTACAACTTGCTGATTCGCTCACAAAGCACATGGCAGCAGATTTTCTGAGATCAGTGCTTCAAAGAGGAACATATCACTTGAATGCTGAGTATGATACCTTGAATTTGAGACAGAAAGCCAGAGATGAGAAGAAACAAAAAAAAAGTAAGTCAACAATAATAGTGATGGAATGTGAGTTTCAAGGTGATGACCAGCGTCATGCACAAATCGAGAAGTGTACACCAAGGCTTGACTTCCTTTTCCATGTCCGATGCACTTTCAGGTATCGAGGGGTTTTGAATCGTGTGCCAGCGGCAGGAAAAGGCTGCCGCCATGGTGTTGGGGTTTTGAGTCCCCACTTGGTGACCCTCGTGGAGTTCATAGTACCCCTGAAAAACACGGTCTATCATGGTTTATCATCATGTTCCTCATTAAATTGTCCATCGTATACCATATAGTACGGGATGCAACATTTGTCGGTCAGCTGCTAGAACCACATAACCAGCTTGAGATTTGTATGATCCCTCTGTATCGCTTGCATTTGCCCATGCCGCATCTGAAGACACAACGATACACAACTGCTCTGGTGAAATAGGTCTTATACGAATACCCAAATCTTTATACAAGTATTATGCATCCTTCAGTATCTTGTTGCATGTTTTTAGGTCGGAGAACCTGGGACATGGAAATGCTTGCATCAAAAGAGAGACGGCGCCGGCGAGGTCCACTCTGGACTCTTTGGAAGGCCAACTTGAGGATCCAACTTTTTCACGGAGTATTTGTACCTGTTCTTGATTGCACAGGTCGTCATTGTTGGCACCCTTTGGAATTGGAATTCGGTCACGGCATTTTTGTTCTGTATAGTATTGTTGACTGACAAAGATAGAGTAATCTTTGTCCTGCAGAAGATCCTTACCACAAAATCGGCCGCTACCAAAAGTCCATTTTCCAAACTTGTATTGGTCGTGCAATTGTTGCATCAAGGCCTGGTTTCGTTCCACCACCACTGATCAAATCATCGGTTGCTACCATGATTGTTCCTTCAAGTTCCTTTTTGATGCCCTGTGGTGTCTCATGAAGTGAATGAAGCATGTAGCAACATGGATCAAGTATAGAAGGGGTATAACCCAATGATTTGAATGCCTTGTCCAAGTGTTGATTCCAGCGATATGGAGCATCAACCAAACCATAGACTGTCTTACAAATTTCAATAAGGCAACCTGGAGGCAAACCCAACAGTTCTCGTTCTGGAGGTTCACAAAGCAATGGTTCTTCTCGTTGGAGTTGATCTCCTTGCATGAAGGCCTGACTGAAATCTGCAAAGTGCATCTTCCATTGTTTGGAGCTAATGGCTTGTAGTCCCATCATAGATGTATCTCTGTGTATCACGGGTGAAGAGGTTGTGACCGTAAACATATCAGGATCCTTATCACCACGAGCTACCCACCTAGATTTTGCCTTGCATGGAATATGAGGACTGCATTCCAAAATGGTGCTTGGGTCAACTTGGCTGGCATCATCCAATGGCTTGGCAACATGCAACAATCTACTTTGCATGATTCGGTGTGACATCTGCGGATGCGCTGAGCTTCAAGTGGTTGAATGACACGAGTTGCACCATTCTCCAAGTTGGTATCCCATTCCTTTTGAATGGCTTTTCGAAACAGTTCATGGTCATGTGGGCTCAAGTCTTTTAACTATTTTTCCTTGGCTGCACGTTTGTTTTGGTCTGTGGCACTTGAAGCCTGATTCAGGTTGAAGATATCAACTGTCTGACTGGCCTCACAAACGTCTGAAACAAATCGGTCAGGGTTCACGATCTCTAGCATCATTTCTTGATCACTCTCGAGGGACTCAGTGTGATCACTGAGATCTTCAAGTTCATCTGGTTCAAGTGACGGTGCAATTGATGGTTCATAGTCAATTGAAGGAGACGGATTGGTTTTTCGATATTTGATCACTGAGAATGGTGGTTGTTTTAAAAAATGACGTCTCTTCCCTGTTGGATGATCAGGATCTGGTGGACGATCCTCACCTGTGATATCACTGAGTCCACTGATTCTGCAGTACTTGAGATCATCTCGAACCTGACACAATCGTTTCATGATGTCACTGCATGAGGCATCTTCATCCTGGCTACAAAGTCGACACTGTTCAGGCGCTGCTTTCACCAATCTACCATGGTATGCCAAGTAGATACTTGTTGGGTATTGTGTGGCTATAACTCTACATGGTCCATGCCAGAATGCATGATTTGGTCTACGTGTGGCTGAGTGGTGAACTGCAACTTTGTTGAACTGTCTGACTGACCAAAAATATACCATTTGACCAACTTCAAACTGTTCGACTGTTCGATGACCGCTATAGACCGCACGACGAAGGGCCTCAGTGCATTCTGCACTGAAGAATGCTTTTCCTGCACATTCTCTCATTCTTTGTTGCTTTTGAAGAGTGACATCTCCTGCTTGTAAACGTGCATGGTGCATGAGAGTGTTTTCCTCTGATCTGTGCATTGCTATATCTCCTGGTATGGCTGGTGTATAACCGAAGACTCTTGGTACTGCAGAAAAACCACTACGGTGACAAAGCCGATTTTTGATGATTTTTGTACATGTTGACCACATCGATTATTTCACAGATCTCCTGGATGTTATCGGTTGGTCCATAGTCCAAACTAGCTTTGCTGTACATGGCCTTGAAGGCACCTCCCTCTCTCTCTGTTATTGAGTTCTGAGTTGGGCTTTCTAATGAGGAGGGATCTACTTCGGTTCCATCCGTTGCACATCGATATAGAAAGTCTCCAAGAAATTCAGTTCCCACGTCAGGCTTCAACAGTTTTGGTGCCCCAAACAACTTGACCCATTGACGATATCCAATGCGTGCATGAAAAGCTGTCGTTCCTGTGAGTGGCACGATCATTTGATACCGGGTACCCCAGCATATGACATTCAAACACTTGATATTGTGATCATAATGCTTGATAGTTACTGTATCGATGCCAGCTACTTCATTGAAGGACAACTCTCGAGGTGGTGCAGCACGTCGCCATGGCTTCGGCCGTGTGCTTTCTTTGCATTGGGAACATTCAAATGTCTTGGCAAGACCTAACGCCGCAGGAGTGGCTCTCCCCAGTTTCAAAATCCTAAGAAAACGACTTTGTTGTGGATGTCCCATGCCTCTGTGTCATAACGGCATTTCTCTGGGCAGGTGACAACATTTGAACCTGATTGTTTTCTTCTTCGGAGAGTGCCGGATGCGGTGACATTTCGGCTATCGCAGAGGCTGATTCATGCACTGGAAAGGCTTCGCATACATTGGTCTCAATTTCTTGCACAGACACCTGAGTGGGATCAACAACAACCGCAGTTTGATCATCATGATTTTGAAAAAGAACATCCTGAAACACAGGTTGGTCATCTCGCATCTGCAGTTTCTGAGTGACTTGTGTCGCATCACTTGATCCCTGGGTGTCGGATGGCCATCTGATTTCACTCATCAAGAGTGGCTGAATCGGCATCTCATTTTCCGAATTACATGATCTAGCATAGGCCTTCAGAACTGCCGAGATCAAAGCCCCGGTATATCGAGCTGCTTGGGTGGAACGACGCTGACCATGACTGCTACCGACACATGCTTGATGCTGATGTTCTTTCTTGCATGTCTTTTTGAGAGCTTTGGCCTTTGGTAATATATTGTTTATTTGTCATAAAACCGGTTTTTTCCTTATATATTTACCATAGCTATCTGACTGTCCAAACATACACTGATCAGTTCTGACAAGGAGATGCTTTGGACACTGCAGCAGGCGTCGGATGCAAGGTTCTTGCCACGAAAGTGCGTTCCACGGTTGCTCAAAAAGAAAGCTACCTCCCATCTGTGCCTGGACATGACATACCAAGGCAGCAAAGTTCAGCAGAATCTTTGCCTTACGCATCTTTTCTTGAAACTTGGGATCAGCTTGACATGATTCCTTGGATCGTCCTATCCCCAAATATTGTAGTAAGGAGAACATTTCACATGGGGGAGTGACAACCACTAAACCATACTGCTTTTGTCGGATGTGATCCAAACATGCTTTTCTCTGTTGTGGACACAAGAGCTGATCACCTAGCTGCAAGTCTAATGCACGTCCTGGTTGGAGGTCAAATCGGCTGGCAGAACTGGCAAAACGATCTGGGCTGAACACTTCTCCTATCAGGCGTAGATGCATGAGGTCTTGCAACTCTTTTGATGTCAGATTTTCTAGTGTGTCATCTGGGTGTTCTACTTTGGTTTCAATGGCATCAATTGCCTTTTGGAGATCACCCAGAAAACGTTTCCGAACACCTGGCTTCAAGCTCACGGGCTCACTGATCGAAGAGGCTCCTTCTTGGACTTTGAGGTCTTGGAAGGCTTGGCCGTTGGTTCGGCCCATCGCTGCACTGTGATCTGATCCTTGAACTTGGTGACTTCCTCTAGTCCACATAGACGACATGTTCGCATCTTCTGATATGCATTGAATCCTCGGTGATTCCAGTCGTGATGACAATGGCCTCCTCTCTTGGATCCCTTGATCTTTGGACTGCTGGAAGGTGACTGTCGAACCATTGGTTCTTTCGTTCCGGAGCTTGAGGAGTCGATTTCTAAGGGCCTGCTGGACGTGCTCTTTGTGTTCTTGTGCTTTGGCGACCTCTCCAAAGTAGCACGTTGGTGATACATCCTTTCGTATTCTTGGGCCTTCGTGTCTTCGATCCACTGGAAGAACTCGCATTGGCTCCCAGACTCCGGCTGTTTTGGGCACCGGAGAAACTGACGCATGAAGTTGCGTCCTTCCTTCCTGCAGGTGTACTGAATTGGCATCAGTCCGCAGAAACAACTCTGATCCAGATGAAAGGCCGTTGACCTCGGATCCACATTGTAGCTCGAGGTCCCGGCACTTGATTGAGGTGCTTGAGAGCGACGACCTTTGTCCTTCTGGCGGGAAGGAGCTGTGCTGCATTCCGAGATCAGCTCGAAGCTCCCCACACTTTCCTTGGAGCTTGTCTTCTTGGATTTGTGCCCCTTCTCCAACTGTTTCTTCTCTGTCACCATGTTGCACATCAGATCCTGCATGACTTCCATCTCTTCGACATCGGCCACACGCATTATCATTGACAGTACCTGTACAAGGTGTTGCTAGACCATCAGCTTGTTGCACAGGCGTCGCCACGACGGCGGGATCTTGCTGTCTGGATCCGTATACTGGCTGTGCACACACGCTTGCTGCCACGGGTTTCCTGAGCATCGGTCATGGCACTTGACATCGTTTACCGGCTGGTCACGATGTGGGGTCTCTTCAATGCTTGATGCGAAAGAGCTCTGTTGCACATTCACTGTGAAATTTTCGGGTGACTGCACTATGCATCGCGATTGGTGCATTGGTTGCACTTCCTTGGAATTGCACTTTTCAGGGATGGATTCTGCACATGTGCTTGTCGGACACGGCACTGACTTTGGATAGTGATTCTCACTATGCTCCCTTTCAGTGTTCTTAACTAAGCCCAAATGTTGATTACCCCCAACTATGTTTTTACCCGGGAAATTAAACTTTGTGATTTCCCCAAAACTAGACTGCAGCATGAAAACTTGACATTCGTATCCTACGAATTTCCTGGCACGCCATTGATCTCGGTTGACCTGACGGATCGGTCGGAGAACTTCAAAGTCAAAGAGTCGGAGGCACAGCTGACCTCTTTCATTAGAGAAACACGTTCCTACGTCCTGTATAGCCTGGAAATCCATGGATTGGTTGCCAAGATTAATGGAAGTCTCTAAGGCCTGCAAGATTGGTAGGGAAAGTAACAGAGGTGCTTCTGCCGTGTCCTCCAAGATTGCTGCACGGATGACGCCGGGTGTACTCCCAAAGCAAACTGGAATCAGCGCAACTTTGGTGGTGATTGTCTCTCCTCCAACTCATGTGAAACGGAATCTTTGGTTTTCAAACTTTACCTGCAAATCACTTGGCATGTCACGCATGATTTTTGTCAATGTGTTGCTGCCCACTGCTGTGCGCTGGCATCCAGTGTCTACCACGGCGTATGCTTCATCATGGCTAATCGAAAACGGTTGCACTACGGAACTAGGCAAAAATGCCGGTTGGTTAGGCTCAACTTCATGAACCTCAACACAAGGCTCGAGGGGTTGTTGTGCGGATGCATTCCTGGAGCTGAGATTTTCACTGAACTTCCGATGCATGACATGCCGAACAACTTGTTTCATTTGGGGTGATTGAAACTTGTATCCCATGAACATACTGATTGGGCTCACCAACACATCAGCATTCCATACGAACATGGGACATGTTTCCTATTCAGCATTCGGCTCACGGACATCGCAGTACAAACTGTCTGTGCCACCTACGGACGGATGGACTTCGGACGAATCAACAGGCTGTACAGGTGACCACCAACTGTGGCTGCTGGGCTGGTTTCCGCTGGCATTGTGATTCTGAGAACTGGACTGGCCTGGCTGAGCTTGGGATTTCTTTGGGCATTCACGATGCCAGAGGCCTATTTCTCCGCAGTTCTTGCATTTGGTGACTGCCTTGAGTTGCTGCAAATCCCGGCGCATGCCAGTGCCACCTGAATTAGAAACTACAGGCTTGTATCCACGTGCATTCCTAACTTCCCGCTTCTGTTGTTGAACCTGGCGATACGACATGTTGACGGGTCGAGTCACTTTCTGTTTGATCAATGTCATCATGATCTCCCTGGCATCATCCTGGGTGACGGTTGGAGCAGCCTCATCGCCGTCAAGATCTGCCAGAGCCTGTTCTAAGACATCAATCTCATCTTCATGTGTGACAATTGCATCATCACCAACATCCTCACCTTGGTCATCCTGCATGTCAGAAACCCAGAGGTGTCATGAGGTGTCTACTTTTGCTAGACGTGGACTCATCTTCCATCAGTTTCATCTTCAGGCGTCGAAGACCATCGACCACTGCATCCAGTTTCAGATCTCCGTTTGTCAAAGTAACCAAACGTTCCAATGACTCTCCACTCACCTTTGCCTGACGCAGGAACAAAAAGCCCAAAGCCTCAGGTGGAAGATCAACATGGTGTTTCTTCACTTTGCGTACTGCTTGCTCGAAGCGGCTTCTGAAGGACGGCAAGTCGACGTCTGCACGACGAAGCTCAGAGTAAAACAGCTTATGCATTGCATGGTACAGTGATTCTAACTCCTCCTTCCTATAGTACTCTGGTTTTGCGAAGAGGTCAATCAACTGTTCCCCATTGTTTGTTGCATCAAGCCACTGATCATCATCTATCAAGTGACGAACAGACTCACATGCCTTTCCAGTCAGCGCCTGCATGAGACGTGGTCCTCTGGTTCGGCTTTCTAGGTTTGTGGTGCACAAGCAAAGCCGAGCCCTAACCCGGTATTCTTCAAACACTCCAGGTTCTCTGCTTCCATCATAAGTTGGTGGTGGACCTGTTGATCCCTTCTTACCATCATTGCCCGTACTAGTCGAAGTCCTATCCCTTCCTGAGCTGCTTGGAAGAGAAGACTCCTCATCATCTTCATCATCATCTGAGGTTCGACGACCCCTGCCCTGCCACTGACGGTTGTGGCTCATCGCCACCAGCTATGAACTCCACGAGGGTCACCAAGTGGGGACTCAAAACCCCAACACCATGGCGGCAGCCTTTTCCTGCCGCTGGCACACGATTCAAAACCCCTCGGTACCTGAAAATGCATCGGACATGGAAAAGGAAGTCAAGCCTTGGTGTACACTTCTCGATTTGTGCATGACGCTGGTCATCACCTTGAAACTCACAGGTACCCTATTTTCAGACACAGGCATATCAACCATGGAAGTTGTTCTATGTTTGTTGGCTGCTGCGGCAGAGTTTTCCTCAGGAGCAAGTTCACTAATCCACAAATCAAATCAGAGCCGTGGAGACAGTCTTAAGATGTGTCTAGGTGATGGATCTTGAGGCTCAGGGAACTTTCGATTCCTGCAAGTCAAGTGCCATGTTCTGTGCCACTTGACATTGCTTCAATTATGCTGCTATATCTACGTCGCAAAAAAAGGCAGTGAATATCATGAATCCAAACGATTTATGGCTGATCCACATAGCTGGCTTAAAAACTGCAGGTTGTAAGCAAACTATTTGGCTGCAATCCACACGTTTTGTTTGTCAGATCACCGCGCTAGAAAGTTCAGAAGTTCAGGAATGACACTTTCAGTTTGATTGTCTTTATCCACAAGAGTGCCAGTTGAGTCTCCATTAATGCTTAATTCCTGATTTAGCTGCTTTATATCTCCAAATGATGTTGTTCAAGCCCCGTTTTTTTCATCCAGGGTAGATCGCTGTAAAAATCCTAAAACATTCATCCAAAACATCAATAAACACTGTGGCCTCTATAGTTATTTATTTATTTTTTTAATAGACCCATTATAACTTTAGTTACATCCGCCAGACAACATATTTCACCACCTTATAAGTCAAGTTAGCTATCATTTGGAGGCCACCGTGTATTTGTGGTATATCAGGAACATATTTCCAGTTTCTGAAACAATGATCTCCAAGTACTCCGTATATTGAGAACATAACACCAAAAGAAACCATGAATTAGTAAGCAACATGCTACTTAAACCATCATGGTGGTTTATTTTCGCAATCCCCAAAATATTATTTCCATAGGGTATTACTTTTTCATGTGCTAAAATATCCCAACAAAAATATCCCGCAAGTGGGTGTCCCCAAAATTTCTCAATAATTTCCGTATTTTTTTTCATGACATTTTTCCCATCCCAAATTTCCATGGCATGTTCTCTCGAACGTCCAGGTGTTGGTGCTGAGCCGTGGGGGGCAGCAATGGATCCTGCAAGCACAGGAGGTGCCCCTGACCAGCGCTCCTGGGAGATCTTGAGCATCAAACATGGGGATTTCGCAATATTTCACAATATATTTAGCATATATTGGGAATATATGGAATTTAATGACACATTCATTGGCATATATTGGGCATATAATGACAATATATGAGAATTGTGACAGGGAATATATGGAATATATAATGACAATATATGACAATATATGACAATATTTGGAAGATTATATGAGATTTGGTCCCCAAATCTGGGATGTACCCTCTAGCACGGTGTGCCCTTCCCAGGAATGTTTGCCAAAAAAAAACCTGTGAAGACTTCGTCTGCAGACCCTGGTTAAGCAAGTTATAAATCAACTTAGCCTTCATAGATCAGATGAATCAACTGCAAATCATCTTTTGTCTTCTACTGTAGTTATATATTTGTTTTCATTTTCTGAGCAGTTTTGATGGGTATTTCAACCTGACATATCCCACTTATATCCACATTATATCCCATCATCATATCCCCATTATAACATTGTTTTATCCATGGCTATTTCAAGTACCCAAGTTGAAGGTACCTACCACATGCAAGGCCTATGTAAGGTACAGTACCTTTATTTTGGGGTCCTGAAATTCCCATTGATTATAATTCCCATTCTATATCCATGTGCTACTTTTCCATACGTCCCGAACGCTCCAGGTGAATTATCATTTGGGTTTGGCGGGTGAGGTTAGCGCAACTTGGCCTGGTGACGATCGACGGGCAAAAGCATGCAAAATGGGCGGTTTACCATCAAAAATTGGCGTTTAACCCGCAAAAATGTTGGGAAAGTGATGATTCAACATTGAGAGGCCGTGGATAGCTGAGTGGGATGCGTTAGGAGGAGACCTGAGAAACAATCACACTCTTGTGAGAAACGGGTCTGACGTATCAGACCAGGTCGAAGAAGGGGACCCAGCACGACATTGAGTCAGGCATCAACAATACCCATATGCTCCATGTATGGTATATTTACCTACATTTGGGTGATTTTTGGGGCAAATGTTGGTAAATATTCCATACATGGAGCATATGAGATATGGGGACCCGCTACATCAAGGTGTATCAGTTGGCATGTGATGACATCAACAACACCGCAGCGTTTCTGAACCTGGCTGGCGAGGCCTTCAAGTTACTCAAGGCAAACGGAACGACTATGTTGAACATCACAGTACAGTTTGGATATCTTTCACCGTGATCAAAGGGCAGAATCGCGAGTTCTTCGTCGACCAGAGTTCGTGACTAGACTTGCGAAGTCATCATTGAGATTCAGTAGAATTCACCAACACCGATCTTCGTCAACATTCTTCCAGATGCACGTTTTCATGGGTCGAAGGCATCAATTGCTCCGCTGAGGAGCTTGCAACCGTGACGAGAGCAAAGGGAATCCTACATTTAACAATAGTAGTGGGCAATTTGGATTAAGATGGTGGGACATTTCAGGTTTTATTGTCAAACATGGGAGGTTAACATGGTTTGACCAACAAAGAGATGTGATTTCATCGGAAACAGTGGCCATGAGCTACATGACATACCCCAGATGCCCTGCCCACGTTTGCTGCCTGACTTGTTCATTCGTAGAGAAGAACACACACTGGTTGAACAATAAACGAATGGACTATGGGTAAATGGTTGGGGGAAGCTTCAATAAACAGGATATGCCACGATCGCCCCTCTAGGCCCAATTTCAGGCAATAGAAACAGATGTGTTTTGTGAAATGTAAAAGATACTGCTGATTCAATGGTTTGTGATATGTGTATATATATAATATTGCATTATAATATTTACATATATATACATAATATATATTTACATATTATATATATAATTATATATATATATATTATATTATATTATATATATATACATATTTTATATATTATATTATATATTTATATGCATTTTATATTTCATAGGTATATATTATTATTATATATATATTTATATTTAACAGTGTTTATTATATTATATATATATATATAATTATATATATATATATATAGATAGATAGATAGATAGCTAGATATTTTTGATCCCATATGATCTCCCATTAAATTTCACCAACATCTCTTTGTGGGTTTTCCCCCACCGTCCCCTGAGGTGAAACGACGCCGGCAGGCGTTACGCAACAGCTCGGCGCAGCCCAATGCGGAGGCGCAGGAGTCCTTCGAAATGATCGACGAGCGCCTGGGCTGCACTCGAACCATAGGGAAACCTTAGGGAAAATGACGGTTTCACCATGAAATATTGTGATTTATTGGGATTTATAGCTGATATATGATAGCTAAGTTGGTGAACATAAAAACAACTTCAGGGCTTATAGTCATTATAACGAGCTAGTTAGATGGGGTTATAGGTTATAAACGAACTTGTAACTAGAGGCCCCACATTGCAGGGCCCAACTAACAGTTATAAATGGATTGAAATAACTAATAACTCCTATATCTAGTTGGTGAAATATATCATGAAATAAGCCCACTTATATGTAACTGTTAAGGGTCATACCTGTGTGGATATCCGTTTCTTGGAGGGTGTGCAGTTGGGGTTATCAATAGCAATCTAGAATAAACTAGATCAAGTGGAGATGACGTGTGATATCGCCTGATGGATACTGAATAGCAATCTAGAATAATAGCAATCTAGAATAATCTAGAATAATCTAGAATAGCAATCTAGAACAATCTAGAATAATCTAGATCAAGTGCGAATTCAGTAGGCATTACCTTAACTAATCATAATAGTCATTTCTATGATACTGAATGTATTATGATAATTTGGTACAATCATGGTTTTATGGGATATAGTGCCTGTAACTTATAGCCTACAACATCCTATAACATCTAGGTACGTACCCCACTTAAAAGGGTAGTGATCCTGTAACTATTTAATAAGTTGGGATGTAACCCCTTTCAACATCCTACAGCTATACCTGTATCTCTTTGTATATTCAATCATCCCTGGAACGGCCCAAGTCGGACAAACTGGGGATATTCTGCCGGAGATTCGAAAATCGGGATATGTTGTTGTGTGGGTTTCGAATGCCTGGGTCCAGTCAAGTCAACCTAGTGAACAAAAGAAGGGAGAATCCCCTATTTAACTACTTGGTGGCTCATCCCACTTATTTAGCGCGGATGAACCAAAACTATTGGTTGATTCACATACGTAGGAGGCAACCACACCAATAAAAAAGTGAGCCGCTTGGGTTTGGCCCATAACATCAATGGCCATTTTCAGGAACCTAAATTGGAGGTACCTACCATATATAAGGCCTATTTGTTAGGCCTATGTAAGGGGATATCCCCACAAAATATGGTCTTATATAGTACAGTACCTCCATTTTAGGATCCTGAAACTTCCATGGATAAAAAGACAGCCAAACCAACTGAATGTACGTTCCCCATGATTTCATGCCAAGAGCCCCGAGTTTTTCTTGATGGATTTTTTTTTGGCCATGATGGATCACAAAGGCCGAACAAAAAGCCCGTGCCAGTGCAAGTGGTTGCTCTTCCCAGGTATCAAATGTCTGGTTGGTGGCTTCAAACATTTTTTCCATAATATATGGGATAATCCTTCCCATTGACGAACTCATATTTTTCCAGATGGTCAAAACCACCAACCAGAAATGTGGTTTGCTGGAAAATCCATCTATAGATGGTTTTCCATTAGACCTCTATGGATGATCTTCCATTGTCAGTTCCAGAGGGTAGGTGCAGGTGTTTTTCTAAAGATTGACTTGTGGTTGATATTTGAAGGAAAGATTTGGTGCAGCGTAGGGTCCTGACGCTGAAATCCATGGGTTCCCGAAAAAAGTGACCCACACATTGTGGATGTTAATATCAACTGGAGGGTCACTCGTATTTGCAACGGAGAAATCTACAGTGTACGGGTGAAATTTCACGAACTTACAACCGAGGGGTGCGCGGAGTAGGTGAAAAGAAAGTCCCCTTCATTCCAACCCCATTGTTGGTACAGTGCCATACCCTTCCTGTTTATCCTGTTTACATCCCGAAATGGTACCGCAAAATCACATCTTCCTAGGGGTCATGTCAGACTTATTCCATTTTATTGTAGATATTGGTCGATTCATTGTAGAACTGCCCGACATTCTCATTTTGACACAAACCCACATCCATTGTCCAGAAATTCTGTTGGTGAGATTCTGCGTTTGAAGGATGAATTGATCTTAGATCACTGTTTTGGCTCCTTAAATGCAACATGTATATAGATGGTTAAATCATGTTAAATAAAATCCACAATTTTTGCTTGTTACACCCTGTTTTTTTTTAATGCTTGAACGGTAAAACACCTTTTGTGCCGTTGTTCAAAGAGAAGTCCTCCCCATTGAGAACATTTACTATCCAGTGGTTTGTTGAAGGAGCGAGCTAGGGCGATATGGCTATCTATATTCCCGAAACAAAATGGGGAGTCAAGGAGCTACTAAGGAATTCCAACCACATCATAGATTCTATGCACATTCATTACCATAGTTCACGAATCCCATGTAACTTGACAATCGAACATATGTTTTTTTTCTGTTTTTTGTTTGGCAATGTTGTATATTCCATCCACTGGTCAACCATCATTGTTTTCATCTAAATGACCCGTTTAATTTTTGGAAAGTAGATGGTCAACTCCACCATTTTTTGTTGAATCCCATTTCTTCATGGTTAAAGCATCAGTTTGTTGCTGGGTAAAAGAACATGTTTGTCCATTAGAAGTTAAACCATCCATTTTTTTGGTTGGTGGTTTGGAACATGAATTTTATTTGTCCATTCAGTTGGGAATTTCATCATCCCAACTGACTTTCACTCCATCATTTTTCAGAGGGGTAGGTATACCACCAACCAGATTGGAAATGAGTTTTGTATGGGTTTTCCTGGTGAAATCACCATGTTCCTATGGTTTTCCTATGGTTTTCCGTTGGTTTTCCGTTTGGTTACACTGCTTTAACGGTTTGCCGGCGCCACTATCTATCACCGGGAGTTCCGTGCCCCAGGTCCGATGAAGATCTGGACCTGGACGAAGATACTGAGAGCCTGCAAGCGATGACCACTGTGCGCACAGGACCGCTACGAACGATCATCATGGGATAAAATGGGTATGTCTGAAAATGGGGTATACCCCCAATTATAGCCATTTAGTAGGCATAATGATCATTAACCATTGGGTGTAGGGGTACACTATTTTCAGACAAACCCAAATAGGAATCTGGTCAGTATTTTGTTGGATTTTGTTCACTTTGTTTTTGACATATTTGTGATCCTCAATGGGTTAAATTAATAATTCGTAGCAAAGCTTTAAAACCATTATAAATGCAATATTTTTATCCCATCATTAATCATCAAAGGATTATATCCTATATATATATATAAAAATATATAGCACTATAATCCGATGTTATGGAAAAGTTTCAATAGTAATAAACATATCCTCCATAAGCCCAAGAATATCCATTTTCTCAATTTACCCAATTTGCCGATAACCAACCTTCCATTTGGATCCTAGTTATAGATGATTGTAACGTTGACTTATACTGATCATACACCAACTCAATCAACAATGGGTACAACCTCTGGAAGTTTAACATGGCTATGGAAAATCACCATTTTTACTGGCTAAATCCATGAACAATGACGATTTGCCATAGCTATGTTAATCGACACTGGAATAATTAGTTCTATGATGTTCTAAGTTGGTGTAGAATTCTCGTTAACGATATTCCAGGTTTTAAAAAATCATCCAAGGTCAAACAAAAAGATATAAGGTGAGTTGGGAGTTATATCTATGTATATATGATATGTATTATCTATATAGACATATCTACCATGAACATAACCCATTGATATAATTAACTTAGAAAACTATAACTATAAATAATATGATATATATATAATATCATTATAAAGCCAATGCCATAAATCTACCATTTGGGGATGGTTTATACCATCCAAACATGGTAATTTTGGGGATGGTTTGTTATAGATATATTCTAGTTATAGTAAGATCTATATACAAATTATAAATTCGTGAAAAAATAAATTACCTAGATATATACATATTCTTATTTATATATATATAGATATCCTGATAGTACATTACCTCTTATATATAAATATAGTACCATAGATAATTTACCCAGATAGATAACTCCCAACTCCCCAGATCCCAGGGAAGAGCAGCGGCAGCCGGGGCCACTTCGGCTCCCGCTCCGCCTGGCGCACGAAGAGCGGCGGGGTGGTCTTCGTTCACGACTTCAGCTGCTTCGGAGGTGCCGAAACAAACGCAGTGGCTGCGAAAAAACTTGGTTGGTTGATGATTAAAAATTACATTTATATACGATTTAATCATCAAACATATGGGATTCTACTTGATATAGTTGATGCATATTGATAAATGATGGTTTAACTATGGTTTTTGTTAGATATAACATGATGGGTTTTTAAACCAATAAACAGTTTTCAAAACCCTGGTTGTTTGATTATTCTAAGACTTTTACTACCTGTTACTACCTATATTGGGGATTGCAATAATCCAATAGGGGAATCCCTAGAAACTAACCCGTATAATGGAATGATGGTGTTTATTTCACATTGCCATTTATGCCATTTCTGATGTTGCTTTATCCATGTTTTTTGGTTCAATCAACCATTTTAGCAACTTTAGAACCCCTGTGATCCCACAGGCAGCTCGTCAAGATGATTCCTGATCATCACCACATGCAGCTCAAGATGATTCCTGAACATCACCACACTGACACGCAGCCAAAGATGATTCCTGAACATCGACATGTTAGTAATTGGAAGATTCCACCAACAAAGTCACCACTGAAGCCAACTCAACGAAAAGTG
>Ga0126342_10010031_pt1 | contig 16952 bp, 23 predicted proteins | sample Cyp1metagenome_FD_92528 | JGI IMG/M metagenome (GOLD analysis project Ga0126342, IMG submission 92528) | Coral microbial communities from Lord Howe Island, Old Settlement Bay, Australia - Cyphastrea 1 metagenome | ecosystem: Host-associated > Invertebrates > Cnidaria > Coral ... | reverse complement strand
GCACAACATTCAAAGCCAAAAACCTTGCGCAGCACTTACGCCACTGCAGTTTTGGCTTACGCGAAGCCACCTTATGACCGTCCCCTTACTCACCAATACATAAAGAGTTTATAGCGCAGCTCACATGGGAACTTGCGGAACGATGCCAAGCATGGAGGTTGCCTTTGATCCAAAAGTTGGTTCGAAAGTAAAGCCCATACTTTGCTGTCACTCATGGCTGCCAGGTGAATCTGAGAGACCCCAAGAGTAGCATGTTTCTTCACAAAGGCTGGAAAACCATGACCACACACCAACGCATGGCCGACATGTTGAACCAAAGATGTAGGTGCCCCTCTGGGCACAAACATGCAAAATGTGAGGGTGGGGTAGCTAGAGGCACAGCTTACTACACTCCAGAATTTGCAAATAGAGTTGTGAAAGCGCTCCTGCAGGAGCTCAACAAGACTGGTCTGCAACAGAAGATCAACGGGCGGACAACGCTGCTCAGCAAATTTGGGGAAGGAACCGCCTGTCTGTGCCATACCCTGTGTGAACATGCGTGTACGTTACAATGTGGAGCATGTTACCACGCCGCGAGCGCCCGTAAGGAAACCTCTAATGGTATCTGGCATGGACAAGCACCCTTATGTGAAGAGGCACAGCAACCCCGGCAGCATAAACCTGAAACAGACCAAACTGACTTGGACCGTGACCAGTGTGAGCATGCATGTGGAGTACAGCAGTTGAAGGGGATCAAACGAAAACTATATTTGTTACATGCAGCGACAGGTCACACAAACACACGAAACTTGGTGACTGCCTTTCAGAAACGTGGGGCGAGTGAGCTCATACTGAAACTGGCCAAGGAGTTCAAGTGTTCCCTGTGTGAGGAGCGTCGAAAGATTGGTTCCAAACATGTGTCTTCCTTAGCCCAACTCCCACCAAAGCTGGCAACTATTTGTGCTGACGGGGGTGAATGGATTCATCCTTTAACCCAAGAACACTATGCGTTTTGCTTGGTGATTGACGAGGGGTCAAGATACAGGGTTGCAAAGATGATGAAACAGGGGAAACACCAAACCATGAATGCCGAACAAATCATGGACTATTTAAGGGATGGATGGTTCCAGTTTTTCGGTGTTCCCAATGTGTTGCGGTTAGACCCAGCGGGAGCTTTTCGAAGTAGAGAAATCGAAAAGATGTGTGATGATTATGACATCTACTTAGATCTTATTCCCGGGGAAGCACATTGGCAATTGGGATCATGTGAACAAGCTGTTCAGGGGACCAAAGAAGTCATGACCAAATTAGCGGAACAAGACCCCGAAAGAGATCCCCAAGATCTGTTGTCAGTTGCTGTGAAGACTTTCAATGAAAGGGAAAGGTTCGAGGGTTTTCTCCGTGCCAACACGTTTTGGGAAGGGCCCCTGACGAAATGGGAAGGTTCATTCACCCCGAAACCACCAATGGGATTGACTTGATGGTTCCTAACCCAGGGAAAGAGTGTATCGAGGGTATTCAACTGAGAAAAAGGACCGAACAGGCCTTGTCAGAGTGGCAAGCCAGCCAAAGGGTTAACCGGGGGATTGCATGGGTCTATTTTTGGAGAAAACAAGTGAGTGGAAAGAATCCCGGAAAGAATTGTATGTTTTTGGGACCTGCAAGGGTTTTAGCCACGGAGACAAGAAAGGATTTCGAAGGGAACTTGGCCCCCAGTAGCTCTGTTTGGTTGGTTAGAGGGAGATCGACGGTTGATTAAGTGTTGCCCCGAACAGTTGAGACCGGCTTCGGGAAGGGAAGAGTTGTTGGAGTTTTTTGGGGGGCCCGAAAGCCACCAAGGAACTTGGGATTTTTCAAGGGTTGCCAGTGCCTTGGGTGGTAATGAACTGGATGACATTAGCGGTGAAGTCCCGGATTTGGCAACTTGGCAAAGAGAAAAATGAGGTGACAATGGGAATCGCGCCCATGTTGAGACACCGTGGGAAACGTCCAGTCAATCCAAACCCAGGAAACACCAGGATGGATGGACCCTTTTGTGAAAATACCCGGGAAACCAAATGTAGACGGGAAAGTGGTGAAGATGCCGGGATGGCTCACGAAAGGGTTGAAGAAGAACTGAAAAGAAGGGCTGTTGAGGTCAGTGAGAAATGGTTGACCCCCAAAGAGTTGGAACAGTTTCGAGAGGCCAAAGATAAAGATGTCACTAACCTTTGAGGCAGTGCCACCAGAACTTCGACAAACCAAGGATCAAGCTGCTGGGATGAGATGGATCCTTACCTGGAAACAAACGGATGAAGGATGCTATAAGGCTAAGGCTAGGGCTATCCTTAATGGGTATCGGGACAGGGCTAACACGACTCCAGTAATGACCCGCCAAACAAGACAGCTGCTTCTTCAGGTAGCAGCATGGAAACGGTGGGGGGTGAAAAAGGGAGATGTGTCGGGGGCTTTCCTTCAAGGGAGGGAATACCCGAATGAGCTGTACTGTGTTCCTTGCCCCGAATTCATGGAAGCCAAGGGAGGGAATACCCGAATGAGCTGTACTGTGTTCCTTGCCCCGAATTCATGGAAGCCATGGGACTGGGACCCGAAGAAGTGGTGAAAGTCAAGAGGGGATGCTATGGGTTAGTGGACGCCCCGCCGGAATGGTATCTTACTGTGTCTGAATACCTTAAAGGAAGAAGGTTTGGTGAAGTCTTGGTCAGACCCCTGCTGTTGGTTGTGGAAACAAAAGGGGGTCTTAAGGGGAATCATTGCGGGACATGTCGATGACTTTTTGTTTTGTGGGAACCCCAAATACCCCGAATGGTTGGCCCTGGAAAAGCGGATTCAAACCCGATTCACATGGGGTGAATTGGTAGAAGGGAAATTCACTCAATGTGGGGTTCGGATCGAGAAACAGGATGACGGTTCATACCATTTATCCCAACAACAATACCCGGATAAGGTAAGTGAAATATGTCCCAGTGCCGGACGACGGAAACAGACTAAGGAAGAAATCACCGAACGTGAAAAGACTCCACTAAGGGGACTCTTGGGAGCGCTGAGCTGGTATGGCCAGCAGTGCGCACCACACTTGTCTGCATCAGTGGGACTGATGCTCTCGGAGGTGACCGAGAGTACCGCAGAAACCATTGTGAGGGCAAACAAGTTGCTGTTTGAGTCAAAACAAAGAAAAGACCATAAGTTGATCATTCATGCTTTTGATCCCCAAGAAAAACTGGGTATGTACTATTGGGCAGATGCTGCGGGACAGAACAGGAGAGACGGTAGTAGTACCCAAGGGATTTTCATCGGTGTGGCCCCCGAAAGGTTGTTTGAGGGACATGTTGAAAAGGTTTCTCCGATTGGTTGGCACTCTAGTAAAATTGACCGTGTGTCACGTAGCCCAGGGGCTGCTGAAGCTAGATCTGTCATTTCCGGGGAAGACTATTTGTTCCATGCTCGATATCAGTTTGGAGAGTTTCTTTGATCCCAATCCAAATGTTTTTGATGTTGATGGTACTGTGAATAGGATTCCTGGCCGTTTGGCTTCCGATTCCCGAAATGTTTATGATAAACTTCAAACAGAGGAACTGTCTATAAAAGGGCAAGAAAGACGGGTGGTCTCACCAGAAAGAAACCCCAAGAGGAAACTGAGGAGGAGCCCGGGGGATGAAAGTGTTTCAGCACTTCAGTCTGATGTTCACGCATCAGGTGCGCATCGACCGAGTTTGTGATTCAAAAAGATCCTTTTCAGCTGTAGTGAGATATCGCATAGCCATATCCCTTGGGTTGAGAGCTGTAGGGTCTTGTAAAGTGCTTCTTTGAGTGAAGCCAGCTACTGCAACTCCACCATCTGAGCACTTGGAATACTATATTATATGATATTGACATTGATATTACATATGATCATTTGTGTTTTATCCACTGTTATACATGTTCTTTCTCGAATCTTATTTTGTGTTGTTCCCCCTGTTCCTTCACCCCACATCTGCACAACTGCTTCACGTCCTCGTGAGCTTGGCAGCCGAGCACCCCGATGATTTTCTTCACTTGGTCCAGGGAATCTTTGCCCTCAAAGATGGGCCTGGCCAGAGTCTGAAAAAAAGAGTCACAGCTGCGGGTGATGCACAGTTGATCTTCTGTATAATATGATGCAATACAATTCAACACAATACAATGCAATATAATATTATATCATAAATTAATATGATATAATATAGTAAATATACTGTTATCCAATCGAATAATCATATAATCTAATCTAATCGAATCTAGTATAATATAATATAATGTAAAGTGATATAGTGAATAAGATGATTATCATTGTGTATATCTGATCCATATCATGCATGGGCGACAATCCATAAATGTGATAAACATTCCCATTTGAATAACTGCTCTAATTCACTTCATTAACTGTGAATTTCGCTACGCAACCCGATCCCAACCACCGGCCCCACCTGCGCGTGAGCATCTCCCCAAGGATGCAGCCAGTGGACCACATGTCCACTGCCTGAGGCACTTGGCACAGAAAGAGACACTGAGCAGTGTCTCCTTCAACACTGCTTTGTTTATTGGGATGCCCATAGTGGATCATGCAAAAATCCTGAAACAATCCCATCAAATCAAGATAATCAATATGTGGTGTACTATCCATTCTACTGTATAATCATAATATATATATATATATATATTATCCCTTTTCCAAGCGACCAACCAACGGTTCTTAGGAGACTGAAGAAATCCACTGAGCTTCGTGCATAGGTGTACTTGGAAGCTGTGAGAACCACCTCTGGCGCCCGGTAGTATCGGGTCACCACATATTCCGTCAGCATCAGCTCATCATGTCCATCCTGAGGCGCTATGGCCGCTATGGCCGCTATGGAACCAGACCCTGGAACCCCTGGTACCTTGGAGAACTCCAAAATAGCTGGGATTTATGGATGCGAATGAACCCTCCAAATATGATGTGATAATCTACAGTATGACATAGTATGATGTAAGGTTTTGATCTATCCCCATATGGGTCATTTTCTTTCAGCCATACGATGAGGACCAACTCCTTTCAAGTCATGGGATCTGGCTGGATCTTTTCACATTCCATCTAATTCCATCACCTCAATCACCTCAATCACCAGTTCAGGTACATCAGGTACTATCATGCTTGAATCTTGGCCAATTCTCTTCAGATTACATTGACTTCATCACAACCCATTTAAGGCTAAGGCTATGGCTGGACCCCCAAAATTGACCCTTTAGTATTTTACCAATAATTTAGGTATACATCAATTGTTGGGGTATAGGTATCGGTATAAATCGGTATAACTACAATTTAATAATTTGGACGACCCATTTAACAACCCAATGGTAACATTATGTTACCATAACTAAGCATATTTAAGCACCAATGTTCCATGGTCAATCCATGTTCATCCATTATTTAACCATCCCTATCACGTCTATCACCAAGCCCAGTACCAAGCAACGTCCCAACAACCGCGGCCTCATCGGAGTCAATGCCACGAGCTAAGCCCAGGTCTCCAATCTTCACCTTCGGGGATGACTTGGGGATCCCACGTGTCCAATCTTCATATGGATGTGGGTCAAAATGGAAGACCATTAATGGGACCACAGATGGAAATGTCTAGTTTAGTATTCACCATCCAATTATTGGGGTACCTAATTTTGACCCAATCTTCATATTTTGTGACTCATCCACCAATATGGGGAGCCATATGTGCATAGCGAAATAGTCACCAAGAGAATCTAGATGTAGGGGCTTGGTATGGTGTCTTTCGCCAGTCACCAGTGCTCGGAAAGTCTAAGAGATTTTATAACAACAGCAGAAACAATAACAACAACGGCGGCAACAACAACAACAACAACAACAACAACACAAACAGCAACAGCAACAGCAACAGCACCAACACCAGCACCAGCACCAACACCAGCACCAGCACCAACACCACAGTATGACAGTCACTTTTATTTGGCCAAATGGTTTGCGGAATGCTATGCCAACCATCAGCGAAAATCAGCGATCCCATCCTCTCCGCCAGATCGTACCAGGACATTGCCGGGCTTCAAATCCTCGCGGTGACGCTGCGAAGTTTGGAGTCCAGTGATGGAGGATTCACCCCATCACTAATGGTAAAATTCATGGGAAAATACGTTTATCATCGTTTATCGATTGGGTGATTTACATGGATTTTCCCCCAATTACATGATTTTCCCCCATCACTAATGGTAATAATTCATTAATTGGAGGATTTACATGGATTTTTTACCAAAAGGTTTCCCCCAATTTATGAAAAACCCTTGGCTTTTGCTGCGCTTCGGTCCCTGTGGATCACCTTTGCACATCGCAAACACAGGAGCCCTCTCAGCATCTGGTACAACACCTCGGAAGTGGCAAGTCACAAAATCCATGGATTACAACTCACTTATGGACAATTCACGGCAAATGGTTAATAACATGGGTTAAGGATATGACCCACTAATTAGTGGATGTGTTTATATGAGTAGCGGATACAAATCATATTAGTTCAATTTAATGCCATTCTCAAATTAGGGTCATCCCCTATCGGTTGTGAGGATTTCAGTATTCCCGGAGGTATCACAAATGAGGTATGGGTATAGGGTCGTCCTCTATCCGTTATGAAGGTTTTGTGCAACCTCGGACAGGCCAAGGCGAAGCAAAATTAAATTAGTCTTACAAGATTTGTCGGTTACTCATATCATCTTATATCCATAGTTGAGCAGGATTCACACTGCGCAGAATTTATGACAAGCCTTGGAGAACAACAGTTTGTGCAAGCCAACTTTGTATACAGCTCAGCCATGCTCAGCCATGCTCAGCCATGCTCAGCCTCTCACACATTGTACCTGGTGATCACTGAGGTAGTTCTTGGTGCCATGGATCAACAAATGGAGGTCTCCATCCATCCTAGCAGATGAAACCATTGAAACCCATGGTTTTGATGGTAAAAATTGAAACTATTGAAGCCTACCAAATCTAAATATATCCTGGATGATATCCTGCCTTAACATGCCTTAACTATCTTTAACTTATACTTCTACTAGCATTCATCTGAATTTCTTGACCACAGCAAAGCGAAGGACTCCTCTCCAAGCACAAATAGGCATCTTGGCGGGAATTTCCCGGCCGCGCAGTTCAACGGTCATGGCATCATAGCCTTGGTCTCAATCTTCAAATTGCCCTTTTGATGGGGAATCAATGGCAATACTTTCAGACAAACCGTGACAAAGCCAGACATATTCAATTCTCGGCAGCCATGGGCAGCCCGTCCTTGAAGCTGGGTCCATCCAAGTACAGCTCGTGCAAGCAGAGGATGTTGGGATGCTGGAGATGAGCCAACAACTTCACCTCCCGAAGGGTCCGCAGCGCCAGCACGGGATGGGCAAAGATGCCTTCCACCTGAAGCGCTGGGGTCGTGGCTGGGGAGCCGATGGGTAGCCATGACCTGCAGCTGGTGATGGGATACACCATAGGTCGCGATAGTTATTGGGGTTACCCTCTGGTAAACTAACATAACTATGGGAAATCACCATGTTTAATGGGCAAGTCAACTATAAATGGCCATTTTCAATAGCTATTATGTTAGTTTACCAGAGGGTATACCATATTATAGTAGTGAGTAGGCATGATGCTAGGTTTGTTTCTTCATTTTTCACCCATTATTTCATCCACCATATCCATTTTTCATCCAGCCATTTTCACCATCAAAAAAATCCATTCATCAACCATTTCATCACAACATCATTTCATGTATCATTCATATTCCCATCCATATTCATTTTTCATTTTCCCATTTCATGTTTCCATCATATTCCCATTCATCTTCATTTTCATCTTCACCATCATTTGTTCCATCATATTTTCATTCATCATCTTTATCTCATCCATAGTTTCATAGCAACGAACCTAGCATCATGCCGCTTCTGCCCATCACCCCTCGTTTTCTGGGTCTTCCTGCCTGAGGATGCGGGGCGGATGTCGGTTTTTTCTTACCTATTTTTTCTATGAGTAGGCATGATGCTAGGTTCGTTGCTATGAACCTATGGATGAAAAATGAAGATGGAATGAATTTTTCTGATGGAACCATGATAGGTGAAGATGAAAATGAATATGGTAGAAACATAATATGGAACATGATATGGAAATTAGATTGGAACAATGAAAAATGAAGATGAATGGGAATATGATTGATACATGAAATGAAATGAAGATAAAATAGTTGATGGAATGATTTTTTTGATGGTGAAAATGGGTGGACTAAAAATGGATATGGTGGATGATAAATATGATGGGTGAAAAATGAAGATCTACTCACCTAGCATCATGCCTACTCACTACTGTTATACCCCAACATCTCCCAACTGATGGCATTTATCACCATATATCACCATCCATTTGTTTCACCCCAACTGCACCCACGGCCAGTAATCTAAAAAACCACCGGCCTTTTTCACAGCCAGCTCTCTGCCATCTGCGTCGAAGGAAGCGACCTGGGGAAATTTAGAGGGTACGAATATCCTGATGTGGTGAAACCATTGTTTACATAAACAATCCCCAGCTTTTCCAGAAATAGGTGGTAAATAATTTGTGTAAATATATGTGTAAATGACGATCAATCATTTGGATCCCTTTGGATGTTCATTGTTTTGATTGAGTTTACCACCTTGAGAAGTCTCAGAAGGTCGTGCCAGCCATGCGCCAAGGTCCACGCCGTGGCATAGGATCCGGACCCCAGGATCTGCAGAGGTCTCCAACTGGCCGATTTTGTTCACACCCACCAGGGATCACCAAGCTACCAGAGGTTTGACTCACAGCCATATTTTGTCATACCATGGTCACATCAAAATTGCTGAAACAGGAGGAAACAAGGTATCATTCATAAGCTCAACTAGCCACGTTCACTTTCCAGGTAGTGTGAAGTTCACATTCGCAGTTTTTCCAGCAAGCGTAAAGCTCCTGCAGGGCAGTGTTAGGCTTGAAGTGGAGGTGCTCCCACTCAATTTTTGAGGACTCAATCTCAAGCTGTGGCCAATATTCAGAACTAACACCAAAATCAAACTCAGGTCCTTGAAGGAGCGTGAGGTGTCTGATCCATGGGCAGAATCAAGCAGAAATACAAGTGCCGTGACGTGAGAGTTGGTGGTGCGCTGTAACACATACGTGTGGAGAAACACAGAATCTGTAGATAGGTGCTGGAACTGGAACCAATCGCTTGGTAAGCAGCATGTTTGGAGCATCTTTGCCCCAACGGGACTTTTGGAGATTATGCTCACCAGTGGAAAAGTCCCTGGGCTTCCATAGGTTCATCTCATAATTTTGTGGCAGACCCAAGAACCAGACATGACCTGCTTTGGAATGGAATGAAACCAGGACTTTCACATTCACTGCCACCCTGATGGCTTACAACTGTTGAGCCAGGAGCCACAAGGGCCACAGTTTGTGAATAGCCGAGAAAACCAGCACGTGGCCAGAGTTCACAGATGCATACGGTAGCAGTGGGTTTGGGCGATTTTGGGCCGCTGTGGCAGCCATCCAAACCTCCCAGTATTTGAGAGGTCTGGATGTCCCGATTCAAAGATGTTCTGCACCATGCGCCATGCGCCATGCGCCATGCGCCATGCTGCAGTCCTATGTACATCTGACAGGTTCGCAGGTTCTCAGCGCTCCAAACAGGCGAGCCAAGTCGATGGAGGAATGAACAAATGTCACACTACGAATAAAAGGATATATATTATATAGTAAAGGGTGTATAACACAGTGTATACATGTGTATACAGTACAAGACAAGGTAAAAGAAATGGTTAAAAAAACTGTATCTGTTTGTTGAACTGTCTCGTCATTACCGTACTGTTGGTTGTCCACAATGATGCAGTACGGTAATTCCATGTAATTCCTATCAGAAATGCCGACATGCTCACACTTCACTCCTCCACTGCCCAACTTTCTGTCAATCCTCAGTCACATATGCCTGTGCCCTGCGATTGCGGTCTTTGACCTTTTTGGGGTCTTTGCCCGAAGGAACCAAAACCACACGGATGGGTCGCAAAGCCCTACTAAATAGCAGTGGATATGGTGGGGCGGGCGGCGCCTTCTTCCCTGGGGCCTCAGCTGCAACCGCTATCACCGGTACGTCAACGACTTCAGGGGCGGCGGGCAGGGCATCTTTGCTGACGGAACTGCGATGGCTACCTGCCTCTGAAAGGGTCCCGTTGCAGATTTGATGCCAACTTTTCAGGATCTGTTGCAGCAAGAGCATCTTGGAGTAGATGGCCTGGCACTGATTATCCGTTGAGATGAGGAAAGGTGAAAATGCCCGTCTTTGAAAACAAAGAAAGGGTGGCATGGAGTTAGCCATTGGTTCATGCTTGACTATCTTGCCAAGTCTATTAAAATCAAGTAGTCTTGGCAGTCTTGGTAGAAGAAGTTCCTCGCCCCTTTCGATGTCTTTATGAATTTCTTTCAACCTTCGGGAACTGCTGAGAGCTACCCTTCAGTGCAGGACTTCTGCAACGGCAACAGCTTGCTGTCCAAACCCAGTGGCAGAGGTCATTTCGCTGGTCACACCCGACTGACCAAGGACCCTGAATTGAGCGTGCTTCTGACGAAAGAGCTTCAACTCCTGGCAAGCTGCGAACTTAGGACGGTGTAGGCCAGCGAGACCGAAGGGGAGATTGTACCGCCACAGAAAATGGATGCTGCCACAATATGCTAGTCTCAGCCTTAATCCACCTGCAGTTCACCTTGAAACCAATCCTTCCCACCTGAATTTTTACAGCCTAGGATCCGAAGCTTCCAACACCCCAGGACCCCAGGTGCCCAACCTGTTGATATGCCGTCTTCGCCCGTTGCTTCAAGGTGGCTACCCATGGCCGCTTGGGTCCAGGTGAAGTGAGAGAGCTGAAGCGCTGCTGGGTCAGCAGCAGGATGTGGCCTCTGGTGGATCACGCTGCTGGGATAGGCAAACCTTAACATCCTGCAAGCTCCCAGGCTTCCAGGTAGCTGCTTTTTTGGGGAATAACGGAACAATGGAACAATACTTAATAAAAAAAATGATGTTAAGTTCCGGAGGGCAAACGTTTACCAAGACTTTTACCATGAAAACATCAGCTTGACCACCCTGCCAAATTTCTCGAGTGAACAAAAGGCTTTTTAGGAGAACATTTAAAATGCTGCTGAGCGACTCATGGTCTTGGTCTTGATGGTCGCATGGTATTGCCGCTGCACTCCCATCATTTGGGCCCCACCAAAGGATTTCCCTGCCCACAACATGCTCACCTGGAGGCCTCGGAACAAGATGTCCGCCTTCCCCACATTGAAGACCACCTGATACAAGATGATTGCCGCATGTTGCTGCCAACTTGGGATGTGGCCCAGCTCCAGCCGTTTGAAAACATGGGAACGGGATCAATGGGATCAACCAAGATCAACCAAGATCAACCAAGGCACCATGGTAGAACCCACCTCACCCTCCTCGAAAAGGACGGTGTAGGGATGCAACACTCGGCGTTCCAACAGGAGACTCACGCGCTGAAGGAATTGCGAAGGCATGCCCGAAAGAATTGGAAGCTTCAGCCGGTGACCGACCTCGCAGGGATTGTGAAAAAACAACTGATCCTTCAAATGAGGGTGAAGCATGAAAAAGATTGAAAAAGGATGAACAATGTAACAAGGGCTCAAAACTACCGGAAATAAGGCGAACAGTGGCTGATTCGGGTATTTCTGAGTGTCCCTCAGGTCCCTCAAAGGATGAACAAATTCTGAAGCCACCCACTGCAACCTGATCATCCAAAAGGTGATGAAGGTGCTGCTCAAACTTTGCTCGCTCTGCTTCAAACTTTTCGAACAGGCCGAATAATGCTTTCCTGCGGGCAACAATAAGAAAGCAAGACTAAGTGTTTTCCCACATGCATTTCAAAGGTGCTCATTTAAGAAACCCTCTGGACACCACAACAGAACGGCAGATTCATAGTGCCAGTAGGTACTCAGCAGTATGCTTAGCTGCAGCTTTCATGATCACCCGAAAAAAAAAGGCAGGGGAAGCTATCTGGCGAACCATCGTGCACCTGCTACAGTTGAAATTTTGTGTCACCAACCCCCAGCGTGCCTGGAAACAGTGCCCACCTTGCAGATTTCATCTGTTTTCACTTGGACATTGTCACCGGTGTCGATGCCTCAGCTACCCGGTTCATTCACCATAGAAATCCATAGAATACAACAAGAAATCATTGCAAACCGTTTAAGCTGTCCTTGCAACCGCAAGCTGTCCTCGAATGTATGGCAGTGTATGAATGGAACCATGGATGTTTTGTATGGAAATAAATGTTACCTTATGTTACCTTCTTTCCCAATTGGAAATAGATCGATCCGAGTCAACAAATCTTCATTTCAATGTAAAGCCTACCTTTTTTTGTGAATTGCCAGCAAGATGCCATAGACATCCAAGATTCCCGTGATGGATTTCGAAGATAGAGCAGCCACCAGGTAGCCATTCTTCATGACATGGAGGTGCCCCTCAATGATGAAATACAACTTGGGATTCTCCGGTTCCTGCCCGGTGCATCTCCACATTTGATGTGACCTGAATGATCTCCCCTGATCTAGTCACCATGAATGGGATTCCAACCATATTGAGAAGTTCTACATTGGCTATGTAATTATATAAGATGTTTATAGATATTTACCTCCAATATCATCCAATTCTATCCAATTTTCGGATATCAGATATCATCATGGTATGACCAGCTGCCCCACTGTCCTGCACCAAGGATTGCCCCGGCAGCAACAGACACGGCGCCATCTGCTGCGCCAGCTGCGCCACGAAATCGCTGGAGGCCTCCGACAAAATCTCAACCTTCGCCAAGTGGCTCCGCAGGGCCGAGGCCTCCATAGGGATGGGTTGGCCAGGATAGGAATTCATCACCAGCAAAAACAAAGCATTTAGGGATTTGACAGGATGTGATTATGATATATTTTGATGATGATGATGATGATCATGATCATGATGATGATGATGATGATGATTTTGATATATTTTGATATATTTGATGATGATTATTATTATTATTAATATTATGATATATTTTGATGATGATGATGATGATGATCATGATGATGATGATGATCATGATCATGATGATGATGATCATGATGTTGTTGTTGATGATGATGATGATGATGATGATGATGACGATGACGATGACGATGATGATGATCATGATCATGATGTTGATGATGATGATGAAGATGAAGATTAAGATGAAGATGACGATGACTGTGACGATGACGATGCCGATGACAAGGACGACGACGACGACGACGACGACGACGAGGAGGAGGAGGAGGAGGATGATGGTGATGATGATGATGATGATGATGTAGAGAATGTGGATGGTATGGATGATATGAATGATGTTGACGCCTGGGGCACTTGGGGATCCATTTACAATATAAGACCAGCCAAAGTGAGGGATGTCTCCCAGTTCACAACCATTTTAATGGCAAACATAAAATGTCCAATTGGTGCCAGAAACATGTTGCAGGGATTCCACAGATGCGTACAAATGCTGGGTTTGCCAATGGACCGTCTTTTTTTGGGGTGAGCTCAAAGCTGGTTTGGTGGTGATGCAGGGTGAAATTGTAGAAATCAATCATATCCCAAGGACTACCAATCATGATAATCATGCAGGGCAATACCTCACTTCAAAGATTACTTGCAGTTAGTAGCCTTCAGCATCTGCTCGTGAAAGTCATCGCACAAACGTTTGAAGGAGATGTTGGTCTGCAACAGCAACCTGGGTGGTGGGGGAGGCAACTAAGTAGCCAAACACATCCAACAACGATCCTGTGGTTAAAACATGTCAAAATCTACCTCAAACATCTGACACAAAATTGGGATCATCTCAATTGTAGGATGAGACAACCAGCAACTCCCTGCGGAACTCCGGGTATTTGTCCATGATGGTGGCAAACCGGTGCTTGGAAATGGCGCCCACGAAGCACGTTTCCTCTGCCTGGGATCATGGGCGCTTGTGCTGCAGTTGCCAGCCCGTATTGCATCACGACATGAAAATGGAGTATGAAAATGGAAAATGAAAGCTAATCTTTGTTTCAATTGTTCTTTTATCTTCAGAGCTCAATATCTTCGCCCTACAGCACTGATAAGAGCACTGTAGCGACGAAAACGTGCATTAAATGCGCTTCATGCGATTGGATTTGAATTGGAATCCAAAAGCCATCCCTGCCATGTAGAGTATATTTCGCGGCCGGAAATGAGGATGTTTCGAGGATGATTTGATTTGCATTTCAGTCTGCCAGCCCCAAGTTAATGGTCATCCCATCAGATCAATACCGACGGTCCCATACGCGGCACGACCCATTCAACACAAGTGATTCTTAATGTTGACTACAGTAACCCATTTTTTACCCATATTTAATTATATTTAATTATATTTAATTCACATACTCAACCATCAACCAACCATCATGTGTGGATTATACGAGTTCTACCATATATTTAGAATTATTTAGATCCCTATTCACATTTTTTGAATCTCAAATTCCATCAACATTGTTCTTTTTTCGTTGGTTGATTAACCATCAACCACCAGGGATTTGTCGGAATCTCCCAGCTGCAATGATGGTGGTGAAGACCTTCTTGGTGATCATGGAGGCAATGCCTCCCACAATGCTGGGCCCCTCCATGGGCTGCAAATCCGCTCCGAAAACTTCGGCCGAACAAGTTCCTGTGCAGGCCATAAGAGGTGACCAAACCTGAAATTGGGATGTTCTTCATATTTTTCAACCTTGCATTCGGATAGATTCGGCACTGCAACTTGATCAACTTGTACTTACAGATCTCTCGGAAAGCAGTTTGAAGAAAACTGTCCTCGTTGCAAGATCATGATCTCAAAGAGGTCCTCGCCTAGCCGCCAAAACACATGGAATACAGCTGTGTCATGGAGGTGTCATGGAGGCAACCAAAAGCACTGCTAAAGGAATGGCTCCGAAGGCAAAGACCATTTACAGAAAACGGTTCGGTTAGTGCATGTTGTTTGTGCATGAAGTTGTACTTGTTACCTCAAGTCTCCATATATCTCCATATAGATATTCCATCAAAAAATCACCAAACCAAACGGTTTTAAACCAGCATCCCCAGTCCCCGTTTCGATGCTCACGGGGCTCCTTGTTGTAGGATCACCTGTTGGGGCACATAGAGCCGCAGCTTCATCAGCGCAGCCAATTCCTCCAGCGGCTTCGGAGGAAGGTCTTGGAACTCGCTGATCTCGCCCAAGTCGCGAGGCAAATGAATCTGGTCCTTGGGATACCCTCTGGTAAACTAACATAACTATGGAAAATCACCATTTTCAATGGGAAAATCCACTATAAATGGCCATTTTCAATAGCTACGTTAAATTACCAGAGGGTATCTTGGGATATGAAATGGATACGATGGATTTATGACTGATGGATGGCTTAAAAGTCTGGGGCTAGCCTGACACGTATGATGATGTATCATAATTAAAACACTTGTATACACACAATTTGCATATTATCTCAAAACCATCCAGAAAGTGTCAAAGTCTGAAGATTTGATGGTTGGATGGTTTGAAAGGTTGGATTGGTTGGATGGGACCCAATGATGGAATATGGATGACTTCAAACAGAAGGACAAGTTAATGATGGCTTGTGGATTTTTCGCGGGCATCTTGTGACAATGTGACAAGCTGGATGAAAGCGGTCTTGCCGGTGGCTCAAACGAAGCGACCAGGATTCTGTAGGATCAGATCACGCCAGTGATCAGATAAGGGTACTTGTGAGAAATGATTAGAAACATTTCTCCCCAAAATCAAGGAACAGATAGGAACAGCCTTCATCACCGAGTGTCGTAGTCTTTCGTGAACAGCCTCACATAGTTTCGTGGTAGCCTCAAACGATACGAGTCCACCCAAACGGGCAGGGTCCGAGCAACACACCAAGAGCCAAGCAGGTCTATGTATCTGTGAAGCCGATGTCAATGGCTTTGTTTGGGGCTTTGGAGAGGTCGTAAAATCACAGAAATTGGTCATATATGGAAAATATATGAAAATTGTGTAAGGGCAAATCTTTCAATGTATACAAGGCTATGCTATGCAGATCTTTGCAGGTCTTTTTAGACAGTTTATCATCAAGCTGCAACTTGTCCGGGCGTGGCATGGACTAGGGTCATCGTGGGTCCACCTATATACGACAGTTGATGGTCCGTCCATATATGTCCATGTTCTTCTGATGCTCTGGCTGCATCAGGAAATCAACTTGTAGGGTAGAATATAATGATATATATAATTATATATAGTATTGCATATATATAATCATATATATATATATTTTTTCCATTGCCACAAAATGCCATTAAATAATATTAAATATTAAATATATGTGCTAGATTTTCCGGACTCCAAGTGGCAAAGACACTTCCTCACGCGACAACTCTTCTCGGAGTTCTTCTCCCAAGGTCCAAGAGATGTCTTTGCTGGCATCTTTTTCGATTCTTCTCTCCACCAGTTCCCGGAAGATCAAGGACTCATCGGGAAAGGCTGCGAAGCATTGTCTCAGCGCAGCTGTGGTGATGATTTTGACCACGGAGTATTTCGTTGCGCGGACTGTGGCCTTGGGAGAACGCCACAGACCTAAGACATTGAATTCGCCGAAGAGAACTGCATCAGCTATGTTGGTGACCTCAATGTTGATGTGTTTGATTCCATCCTGGAGCTGAAAATGTTCCGGAATCCATTGGATTTTCCCGCCGATGGATCCAGCTTACCGTAAGAGGGTTGGAGGGATGTACTACATTCTGCTACTATGTTCCTGGAATACACTAGACTATGATCTAAAATCATCTATAATCATAAACTATATGCATCTATATGCATCTATATGCATCTATATGCATCTATATGCATCTATATGCATC
>Ga0126342_10010030_pt1 | contig 16953 bp, 10 predicted proteins | sample Cyp1metagenome_FD_92528 | JGI IMG/M metagenome (GOLD analysis project Ga0126342, IMG submission 92528) | Coral microbial communities from Lord Howe Island, Old Settlement Bay, Australia - Cyphastrea 1 metagenome | ecosystem: Host-associated > Invertebrates > Cnidaria > Coral ... | reverse complement strand
GTGGTGGTGGTGGTGGTGGGGGTCCCCCCCTTTCACGTGAAAAATCACGTGATGTCCTTGAGCAGCCCCCGGAATACTTGCTAAAGCAAGAAGACTCCAGCTAGCTGACGCTAGCTTTCGTGAATAGGGTTTATAATGGTTTATAATGGAAAACCTATTGAATTGGATGGTTTTTGGCACTCCCATTTATCAACAAAAACACGATGGATCATGTACCCATGTGCTAAGGATGAATGGTTGTTCATTAGTAATTTGGGAAATGCGTATGTAATTCATGTTTTTTGCGTTTCGCAAATTACTGGCAAATGATCAATCACCCGAGAACCACCATATGCGCGGCATTGTCAGACCGGCATGCAATTGTTGAAGATAACCCTAGCATGCAGTTGGTGCAAATGGTGCAGTTATAAATTTGTCAATAACCAGGCTTTGCCAGTTTATTTCCTGGTACCTGACTGCATTGGAAAAAAAAACGTAAAACACAAAAACCTTTCATGTTTGGGAATATTGGAGCGGTAAGGCGTACACAATGCAAATACATCCCCACCAAAATGGGCGTGGAACATGTCACTGGGTCATCCCGGTTCCAACATCGAATAATTGCACTGGGTTCAGCTTGACAATACTCATGAAGAACTGACTAATTCTCCCCGAGGCCATGAGTCGGAAGGTTGCCCATGTCCCCATGGTAGTGCCGAGACACTGTCAAAATTTCCCTAAGTCGCCTGCAAGTGAACTTGGCGGCTAACATTGAACATGTATGAAAATCACCCGAAGTGTACACATTGTTGCTGCCTTGAACCCTTTGCGCAGCAATCAGATGCGCCCTGAACTGTTCCCACCGGGTTCTTCAAACACAGCCACCCAGCTTTTGCAGGGAATGATGCCCAACTTCTCCCCCTACCCCCAACTTCAAAGTTGTGATCCAGATTTGTTGTTTCAATTTTAAAAAACAACATAAAACAACAATTTCTTGATTGCACTTCCAACCCAACCAGCTTCAACACTGATGACAAGAGGGGAAGAACTTGAGAATAACTTGTGATCTGATACTATGTCGGATGGTTGCATCTTTCAAGAACCCGGCATTGCTGGTCAGGCATGCGCAAATAACACCACCAGAGAACATTTTGGAACCCCAGATGTGGATGTGGCCACACAAATTAAACTGGAAAACACGCCAACAGTCAAAAGGGTCGCCATGTGCCCTCTCATACTTCGGAACAGTAATGAATAGCAAAATTCAATGCTTTGGTCAAATTGTCTCCATTAAAGTGTGTACTTCGGGGTATCCCGCATATTGAAACAAACCTGAATGGTATGACGAAACCGGTTGGAACAGAGCGTCGGGTCTTTCCAGCAGCAAGTGGGTGTGCCAATCAATGAGTTCAAATCGCCAATCACAAGGGCGCAAATGATTTTAAGCCGGTCTGGGCAGGCGATTTCTTGCACCCAACGTACGGGCAACTATTGTATGCTTTTAACGGTTGCGTTTGTCGCTGAGCCTCGCGTTTCAGAAGAAGCCTGACAGGCGCCAGCGTCCCAAAAAATACTTCCCTGCGTATGCCAGCAGAGCCTGCCAAAGCCCGCTATTAATATTAATGGACCCTTCCGGCGCAAAAAACCAGGCCGCTTCTACGATCATTTTCTGCGCTCCCAAACAAGCCATCATCTGCAACAAGGTCACCTGAGGTCGCTGTAAGCTACATCTCTTTTTGGGATCAGAACTGAATCCAGAAACTGCGTGCGTGGTTAATTTCTACTTCTGGCCGGTTCTTCCATGCGGTGCCTTATTTTCAACCCATATTCAGGCGCTTTCAACCCAAAGAAGCAGAGGCAGCTTGGACCTGCGTGACTTGAGCGGTGTCTCATGAAGCACGGCAGCCGTTGCAAGTAGAGAGGTCTAACCACAATGTCGGCGTAGTATTGTCCAGGTATCGGCTCGAATTTTACCATGGCAAATTGCTCAGCGGGTAGGTGGCTTTAAGTTATCCCCAGGATACCGGTCAGTCTGGGGTATATTATATGCAAATATCTAGGCCCTGCACATACTCAAGTATACCCCGATATCAAGTAGAGCATATTTATGGACATACGTTGGCGCACACACACAAGACAAGAACTGGATCATTGAAGTGATTTGTTGGGAACTGAATCCCGCAAAGTGCAAGTGGACAATATATATATATATAATAATATTTAATTCAATGACCAGAAAAAAAACAAAAATATAATTATCTCTATCTATCTATATATATATAGGCTATGGTGGCCACCAGCTGCGACTTAAATGCGCCCAGGTGCACCACCAAAGCCCAGCAGGTACGTTTACACGGGTCCCGGGGAGGTGTTTTCATTGATCACCGACCCCCCCGGGACCCTGGTGATCCCCTGCCTTCTTTTTAAATATAATGCATATACGCCACCGTCGAAGTTTTACGTCTGTGCAGACTTTTCACACACACACATGCCTATGCATGTACCAAGAAAACAAGAAATGGGCAAATGTGACATAACATATCATGCAAAACATATCATGGTATAGATAGGATATATTGATGTGAATCTACAATGTATACAACAAAACAGTTCGCACAACATTGTACACTTATTTCTGATATCATTTACCATAGTGTATAATATGTCTATATATCTACACACATATACCGAGCTCAATGAGGGATGGCCCTAGGGATGATTCACCAGTGGTCACAACGTGGCCTTTGAACCCTGTGGGACATCAAGTCCTCCAGAATTTCAGGATGCCTCTGGTCATCAGTCAGCTGGAAAATCCACCGTTTCTAGATGACGTCCCAAACAAACAACTCCATTCATGTGTATGTATAGAATATATATATATATACACATATTATACATAATACATATATTATATACGTAGGATTTCCATGGATTTCATCCCAAAAAACCTCCTCATTCATTTCGAGGATTTTTCGACAAAACGCTATGGAGCTGACAGCTGCGGGATCCTGAGGTCACCCTGGGGTCGGGTCCGGCTTCGCTATATTGGAATCGATCATGAAACTAATAAATAATACCTGGTTGGAATTATATGATTATATATGGTGATTATATGGTTATATGATGTTATATGGAACTATGACTTATTCTTTTTTATGGAACTACTGGTTGGTGGTGACTTAACCATCTTGAAAAATGATGGAGTTTGTCAATGGGAAGGATGACAACCCAGATATTATGGAAAATAAAACATGTTTGAAACCACCAACCAGCTATTCATAAGCTATTAGCTGTTGGTATCTGCTGGTCACACAACTATGGAATCTCTGAAAACTGTTTCTCGTTTTTTGGTGAACACGTCGTCTTGGTTGTAGAAACCGGTACTGGCTGCTTCCCACCTTTGAGTACCACAAAAGATTGCCAACCTGCCCATTGAAACGCTCGAGTTCACTGGCTTGAATCTCGAAACCGTATCCCAACAGCGATAGATATTCTCAGTATACTTTGGAGGGTTTGAAAATGGGTGATACCAAACATGGCAATTCGAGTTTATAGGGAGAATGCTGATAGACCATAAGATTCCGGGGTACCTTATTATCACATAATAAACCCATGTGTTTGATGCTTAGTTTCGGAGTCAATGTTCTTTCTTTCAGGACCGCTCCTTCTCACAAGAGAATCCTTCAACCTCACAACAGTGGGTGCTTTCTCTGCCAAGGGCTCTATACTCCCTTGCTGAATGAACATGTTGGGCTACAGGTACCCCCAAAACAAGTAATATCTTGTGGATAAGGTGTTTGACTGCTACGCTACTACAATGGTGCCCCCATTTGTGTTTGTTGGTTTATAAGGGTTTATAAGCCCAACAGCTAGAGCTATTACAACAAACTTCGGTAAGTAGCTTGCACCACCATCTTCATTCTTTGAGCCAATTTTCAAAATTACTTAATGTTGTCTAGCCGATAATGATATCTTGGCAACAGTAGAAACCTTTTTCCCCAACTCCAGTTTTATCTCCAATACTAACAGTCAATTAGCTTAATTTAATTTTATGATTGCCAAAAAAACTCATGTTCTGACCTTGTCCAGAGGGCATGGCCAATAGTGGACCCAACATGGCAATAGTGGAAACTTTTTTTCCCAACTCTAGGTTTATCTCCAATACTAAAAGTTAATTAGCCTAATTTAATGTTATTATTGCCAAAAAACTAATGTTCTGACCTTGTCCAGAGGGCACGGTATAGTATCCAAACAGATCCATGCAGAATCTAACAGAAACCAATTCTAATCCATGCAGAACCTATGCAGAACATCTCAGAAATCAAACCAAACCCATGCAGAATCTAACAGAAACCAACCCTAATCCATGCAAAATCCATACCCTGTCTATCAGAAACCCAACCAAATCCATTCAGAATCCATCAGAAACAGAACAAAAACATGGAGAATCTATCAGATACATATCATGATCCCAGCCATAGGGTTCCAGGAATTTATTATTGGAATGCTGACCCCCCTAAAAAAAAAAAAAACATTTTTTTTTTGGTGGGTTTTATTATGTTTTATTATTAGGCAGCCAACATTACTGTTATCCCATGATACCCTTAATTTCATGGTGGCTTATGAAATGTTACATCCGCATCCCCATCTTTTCTTGTTTTTTTTGGGGGTATGTCCCCATCCCCTCAGCCATGGTGGTGCAACCCGCTGCCTGGATGCTGTCTCATAGGCCAGAAACGCCTCAAGGGAACGTGATGACGTTTTCATGCGATGGGAGATGGGAGATGGGAGATGGCTACCTATTCATCTACTGTGTATATATATATAGATAGTAACCAAGAGATAGAACCATAGTATGGTCATTTAACACTTTTCTTGGAGTGGATTTTACTTTTCTACCCTCTTTTGGGGTTGCTGTATCATATTAAACTATATACATATATACACACTACGTGTAGATACTAGTTGTCCAAATGCAGGAGGTAAGCAACCAGCATCTATGCATGATTCACGGAAACAAAAAAAACGTGATGATATTTCACCAACAAGGATGTGGCCCAACAACAATTTGGACCTAGCACCCCCTTGCCATGACAGAATTCCATTCCCTAGATGTAGTCTTTCTCTTCCAATCTTGCCCCGGTCTTGCAGGAATCCCTGAATGGCTCAAGAATTCTAAAGGCTAAACAACCAACAACAGGCACTATTTTCTTTTTTGGCAACGGCAGCCCATCAACTGAAACTACTCCTACGGTATGTCTGCTACTTACTACACCTCGACGGTGTATGGTTTTGTGATGTTTTATGTACTTTACATACCCCTCTCACAATGGCCATTTCAGCTGGCAAGGGGAAATTTCAAGTTTCAAAAGGTAGCTTGTCTACTTTCTGGGTCGTTTTCGATCTTCAGCTTTAGTCCCCAGTGATATCCGTTGGGGGCATAAGTTCTAATTCCTTGTCAATCTGGCGTATCACCATGTTTGTTAAATCCAGTGCAATCTGTCGCAGCGTTTCCATAATTTTCAAGGATCATTTGGGTAGAACACACAAAAACCAAGAGTAGATATACATTATATATATATACATTATATATATATACACATGGCTAATACATTAGCTAGTAGATGCACATTGATTTTCCATCCGGGTATGGTTCAAAGTTGACCAAAAACCAACAGCCGGGGCCTGGCCCTGGCCACCACTGGCCCATCTGGGCAACAACACCGGCACGTTGTTGCGGCGGCTTGGAAGCAGCAGTGGAACTCCAGCACCTGCAAAGGCAGTTGCTGGGAAAGTGGCCAGAAATGCTGATTCTTTATGATGTATTGGTAATCAAGGAGAATGAACAAAATACATATATATATATATACATGTATCAAGATAAACATATTGGTAATGATATATTGGCAATATTGGTTTTGAAAAGTTGGTAATAGTTAAGCCAATCCTCATTCATGTCATATCATGATATATGATGTTTGTTTCCAATCATAGATCATCATAGATCTGTATCTTAATTTTGATTCGGATTGACACGCATCCCGAGGATCCCATGGGTTCTTTGCTCCCGGGCCGAGCAACAGCAGCGTCCACGGGCCCAACTGCCACCACAGCCTGCATGTCCCAAGCAACCGAGGAATTCGATGATTGCGGGGAAATTCATAGACATGCCGCGTGAAACTGACAAGAACATCAAGAACACACTAATTTCATGAATGGATATGTTCAGAACATACTGAATGGTATCTGATATGGTGATTCAAATGTTCAACACGATCATCCGGTAGAAAGTAACAGATTAGCTGCCTCCTGTAGCTGCGAATGAGGGCCTCTATGATGTGAAGTCTAGGGGATCCTCGATCATCGATAGACTATGTGACTGGGGCTTTGGGCATACAATGGATTGGTGTAAGGGAAGATTTGCCCAAATGATATTCATGCAAAAACCCATGGGATATAATGGGAAAACCCATTGAATCATTGGGGTTCCTGATTAATTATCATTTGTATAATGTACCATTTGGTTATTTAGCATAGCCATGGAAAATGGCCCATTTATAGATGGTTTACCTATTATAAATGGTGGATCTTTCCATGGCTATGTAACAAATAACCGGAGGGTAAATATTCAGGGAACATTTGTTGTTGAATGATTCATCATCCCTTCGACCAATCCCAGGAGCCATGCCAAGTCGTATATCTGCTTGGTGGTTGACATGGTTGGGTAGGTCAACCCCTCTGAAAAATATGAGTCACTTGGGGCCGGATGACATTCCCAGCTGAATGGAAAGTCATCAAATTCCATGGTCCTGATGAACCCTGCTCCAAAAATACAATATGCTTCAAAAAACTCCATCTATATAACTCTAGGACCTCGTAACTTGTAACCTGCCATGAATCATAACTGCTAATTCAATCTAAATTGCTGAGCATACAACTGGCTCACTCCAACAACATCCCACATGCTACAAGCTTCACAACCACATGCTTTTTCTCCAAATACCTGGGCAACAACAACATGTCCAACTGGTTTTGCCAAAAAAAAAACTGTCAGAGGATTACACTCTGGGGGTCAATCCACCATGTCAAGACCCATGACATCCCCATGATATCCACGATGAAACCGAGTTCCAGGCCACAGGAGAACCGGAGCTACCTGTTTGGGGCTGCTTGGGGCGGTTGCAAGATCTGCGCGAGTCCTTCTGTTCAAACATATATCGATGATATAATCAATATATATATATATATATATATGTAGGAGATGTGCATAGTCATAAGATTTCTTAAAAACTCTTATCACATGTATATATAATTATATAACATGTTTGCGTATTGTTTGCATATATATTATTTATATATATTACAAACATAGGCAACTTGATAAACAAACAACACAGAACCTGTTCTTTTGCAGCTAGCAATCCTGGGAATGGATACTTCGGCGCCAAACGGTCAGAAATCTGAGGGAAGTGGGCTGTGTTGAAAAAAAACAATACTGTAATGATCTATGGTGAAGTTGGTTAACTTCAACTATACAGATCTATTTACAGTTTATTAATGGTTGCTTAATATTGCTGTAAACTTCTTCCCAAAAGCATCCATCCCACGTTGACATAGGCGGAAAACTGCAAACCCTGAGCCACTGCCTCCCCTAAAACGTTTGTGCTTGTCATTGGGGGTTCCAAAAATGATTGAACATGAAAATGTCGGTGGTATCGCAAAGATGCTAGGAAAGTGTGACAGCCAGTGAACACCTATCAAGTTTCATCCCGACCATTCCGGAACCCACACCAGAACCCGCACCGGAAGCCGCAGCAACCCTTCCAAAAAAAAGTCTAGGCTAGAAAAACTAGTCTAGAAAGGCACCCCCCCCTGGCAGGGCGACATGTAAACACGTGACTAGATTTGCTCGAAGGTCACATGAATGAGCCAGGCATGACAAAAAAACAAGTTCACCAGTCAGTGTAAACACAAGCTAAATGAAGCAATATTTACTTCTAAAGCATTTTTTTTCTATCTTACGCAACTGCTCCACAGCAACTAAACGCATGTTGGGGCGACTTTCCCGGGAAGTCCCCCCCAACTAAACGCAAGATTTTGGATCGGACAGGGTGAGTTCACTATAAGCGAGTAATGCTGTTGAGGACATCGGTAAAAATACAACGAATGGTTGAAACACGTTTCATTGGATTGGTTTAAGGGACATTTACAGGAAAAAAACATGAATTTGATGGGTAGAAACCATGGATTTCCTGTAGATTTTCCCAACCGGTCGCTTTTTAAACACGTGTCCGACCTGCAAAGGCACCACGGCAGCATGGAACATGCCCGTGAGAACCTGCATCCAGCAGCGCCAAAAATCAAGAACGTTTACCAATGAAAAGCCAATAATTGATCACAAATTCATAGGATTTTATATAATTGTATGGATTATATAGTCGATCTTTTTCGGAGTTGCTGCTTTTTGCAGTCTGAGATGCAGGAAGTTATAGGCCAGGATGGCTAAAACATTGGTGCCCTCGGTGCTCTCTGGCAACCTGCTATATAGGCACGTAGCAAATGGAACCCCCTATAATAGTTTCAATGATAGGTAAATGGTAAATTAATGTGACGCTTTTCCACCGCGAGTCTTAGAGTAGCCTCTGGGGTAACGGAAAACAACTGCGCCTTCTAGGGGGATGGTGATTTCTAGTTTCATGGAAGATCCCGCATGCCTGGTAATTAAACAAATGCTGCCTTCGGGTTGGATATATTTAAAAGTGATAGATCAATATAAAATAATATAAATCAATGTTCTATCTTTTTTGCTGGCTACTAAAGTTTCTACATCATTTTCTTTGGATGATCACTTCCCCCAGCACCACCACATTGCTCCATGACTGCGGCCAAACATTTTCGTCCAGCGAGGCTTAAGCGGCTAAAAGGCGTCGAGCTTGAAGGCATCCACCAAGACCTGCTCGCTGGAGAGATCCCACATCACCGGGCATTTTCCGCCAAAGCACATCCTCAGCTGAGTGAAAAAAACGCGGAAAGCTGTGGACAGTCGTGGTCGATAATCCGGATGATATATAGGTTAAGCGTAATGAGTCCGGCGCAAAACCAGATGGTTGAACCATGGGAAATGCTGAATTTCAGCTACTTGAGCTATACTTGAACGTGTTGGATGATTTGCGGGGGCATGTTTTTGTTCCTTCCTCATTGTCTATGGTGACGTAGGTCGCAAACAGCCTCACTGGAAGGCACCCGGGACGCTGGAAAACGAATAAAGCAAGGAGACAATGGTTCTTGAAAACCAGCTGTAGGGTTGCCTCCCAAATTTCCTTCTACCCTCTGGTAAACTAACATAATTATGGAAAACTGCCTATTTATAGCCGATTTACCTATTAACATGGTGATTTTCCATGGGCTATGTTAGTTTACCAGAGGGTAATTCTGGAATAGAACACCACCCTGGTGCTGGTCGATGTCTCCTCCATTTGAATGACTGGCTTGGGGTGACCGTAGGAATATCATGGAACATATGGGGCTCAAAATGACTCATTTACCCTTTGGTTTTTCAACATAGGTATGGAACATCACCATCTTTAATAAATCATCTATGAATATCTATGAATATCATTGAATATCTATGAATAGGCAATTTTTTCATAGCAAACTGATAAATAACCTATATCGGATATAAACATACATAGTTTTAATGGGATGGTTGAATATTGAACATGGCCAATTCTGTGGCTATCCCATTCGCCATAGCCCACAAGCCCAACAAGCACCCAGCGCTTGGTCCAGCGTCAAGGCAGCCATATCTGCATTGCTCTGACAAGTGAAAATCGGCCCGGCCTGCAGATTTTTGCTGTAAACCTCGGGAGACACCCGACACTCCGGAAACTCAAAACGCCTCAGGCTTGGAGGGTCATTCAAAAAAAAACAAATGTGTTCCATGTATGATATAATTGCCCATGACGGATCCATGGTGCTGCTATATATGGTAACATGGATCCCATCAATATACCCCAGTCATGTTAGCATATATACCAGCACCATGGATCCTATGGGTTGTAATATGATATAAAAAAAAAAGTAGATATGGACTGTACAAATACATATGGTAACAGCTCGCATGGTCATCTCAGCTCGCCCAGGTGCCATCTGAGGGCTACTGGCCAGGTTCCAGACCTTCGCGTGCCTAACGAGCAGTGAATATCTAGCGGTTTCATAGGATCATGGATGATATGGAGATACACAACGGGATACCATGAGGATCCATGAGGTATATAACCCATAAATGGAATATAATGGAATAGTATTGTGAAAAAATAGAGGATTATAGCGGGATTTAATGGGAATGCAATGGGATATCGAACATTGACTATAAGATTAATGTGGTACGGTCATCCTTCCCATTCCATGAAAAATTCAAATATGTTCTGGCGATGTAAATCCCTAGTCATGGATTGATGATCATCCCCCCATATGGATATATAATCCATCTTTTGACCCATGGCACCTGTGGCAATGTTTGGGGCTTCTATGGGTTTCTATACGTTAAATACAGGTGGATACCAGTGTTTCTGAATACAGGAAACATTACCCTCTGGTCGATTAACATAGACTCATAGACCCTGAAATTAGCCATTGTTTAGTTGAAACTCATCTTCCAACCCCGACAACTGCCAGGGTCGAACTGTTAGAACCCCGACACCGGTTTTAACTGTAACAATGAAAACCGGTGTCTTGTCGTATCATGACCTATCGCCTGGTGGAAAAATCGTGAGTTCGGTGACCGAGTCTCAGAACGGGTCGGGTCTTTTTGGGAACATCCAAAAAGAATTAAACATGACCAAGGAAAAAACTGACAAAAATAAGGTAAGTTATATGGTAAAGTGGATTGTTTCTCAATCTTTTCTCCATCTTGTCGGAGGTTATATAGGTGCATCATTTGGGATGGTTGGGCTGAAATGTCTTAGGGTAACAGTTGTCAGATCTACAGAATGTCATGTTTTACGCATGGCCAATCGTGATAGCTGCAATGCATATGTGTATATTAACATTTGTTGACACAGTGTTAAATCATGTTACGTATATGTAATATATACATGTATCTGTATAATCATGTATATAGTAGATGATTGTATTGTATCTGTATCTGTCAATGAAACTATGTGAAAACATCTCCATCGCAAGACTAGAGTAACATAGAGTAACGACATCTGCAACGACCCGTCATATCATACCTATCCAAGTTTTTTCAGAACACCATCTCTGAGGGACTTTGCCTTCAAATCCCTTGGTGGGAAACCAAAAAATCAATAGGACATTGTACTGGAGCAGTGACAACCTCCGCAACCCGCTAGCGGTTCTCAACATTGGACACGCGGATGCAAAAGGATGCAAAAGATATATACCTTTGCCATCAAATGCCGGCGTGATTTCCCCCATCTGAGCAAGTTGCCCGTCCAAGCCCGCTGTGACCAAGAGATTCTTGGCCTCAATGCCGTGTCCATGTGGACAAAAACACAGGCTGCGTGGTGGGTTCAACCCAAACTTGGAGCTGTTGCTCAGAATGGATAATTTTCATTAAAAATGCGAATCGGATATGATGTGACAATGTGATATTATATGATATGATATGATTTCATCAAACTTATCACACATGGGTTTGTCATGGTGTGTCGAACAAAAAGTATCAACATTAAGGATCAGGATCATGAATCCATTCTGGTCCAACTTCGCTACTCCATTTGGATTTGTCTGGAAATAGTGTACCTCTAAATCCATTGGATTATGATCATATTCCCCATTAAAATAATTTAAAATAGTCATTTATTTGGGGGTATACCTTATTTTTAGACACACCCATTAAACAACAAGCCCAACTTCTGGTATTTCCATCGACAAAATTGCTCATCCGGACCTATAGATTCCCATCCATGGAAGGTTTCGGGTCAGGCAGAAAGACGAACTTATTGGCGCAACGGCCTTCGGTTCTGTCACTCAGTTTGTGTGTGATTGATACTGGTTGGTGGTTTGAACCCCTCTGAAAAATATTAGTCAGTTGGGATGATTATTCCCAATATAGGGAAAAAACATGTTCCAAACCACCAACCAGGATATGAAGGTTTCCCGAAATAGGGTACCCTAAATCATCCGTGTTTATAGGATTCCATGAAATAAACCATCCAGCGAGCTTGGGGTACCTCCATGACTATGGAAAACCCCATATTAAGAATACTAACGAATCCGGTGATCAGGGCTTGGTGACCCCCCGTGACTCTCAAACTTCCCATCACAGAGTCATTTGAGTTGCTCCATTGGTTTGCTTCATCCTCGATCTTTCCGTCGGTTAGATTCGGTCAGACAGTTAAAATCCATATACATAAATCCATCGTTTTGAATTATCTTGACTTATCCCCAAAGATTCCGAAGCTGCTTTTTCACTTGGCATGGCTCCGGACCCATCGCAAAATGCCAAGTGTCAGGTGCATCTTGGAGACTGGTGCAGGCCACGTCATGCGCCATGAGCCTCGGCTCACATCGACACGTGTTGCCGAGACGATTGGTGCCAAGGAACGACCATTGGTAGAGCTGAAACAGGTCCCACACAGCCAGGAAACTAGCATGGTTTTATCATCGACTTTATGAATCTTTATGAGCTTCATGCTTCCGGGATGGTGAAATAAAATATAAAATAAAGGACCTGAAATGACATTGACAATGCTTCACCATCGAATTTCGTTGAAGATTGCTATGGACACCTTCGGGACAGCCATGCAAAAAGTGTCCTCATGGCTCGGACATGGACAAAACCCTGGTACCGTGCCGTGAACCCCAAGTCATAGCTGGGATTTATGGATGTGAATAACCCGCTAAAAATGTATCTATAGGTATTGACCCATACCCATTTTTGGTTTTATTCATACCCCATCATTCTGAATTCAATACCTGACATGGTTCAGAAAACAGCTCCCAAAGCAGTCACTTTCAACCCAAATCTTCCAAGCAACGTCCACAGGATTGGATTCTCTGCCTTATTTGCCACTTTTCGCACCTGAAGGTCGCAATCGGATGATAGTATTGCCATGTTTGATATTTTGCCACCAACAACTATGGCTCAAGTATTGATTGAAGTTGATGTTCATCATCAGATAATATTCCAAACCTGATTCAATCTTAAGTTCTATATATCCTTTAGATCTTGATCATAGGCAGCGAGGCGACATTCCGACGTTTGGTTACATATGTTCTTTTTGACTGAACGCATGAGTGGCAACCAGCCAAATGGCGATGGATATATGCGTCTATGCTGGGAGTTTATAGGCACCTCTTTCAGTTCGATGTGGCATGAGGCGCCACAACTGATCTCCCATGGGCCATATGGGGTTGTACAAAAACCTGGTATCTTTTTAGATGATCCAAAATCACGTGATCGTGATTTTTTTTTTACTCTTATCGTTTTCTCAGGTGGTGAGCTTCCTGTAGACAAGAAGTGTGAATTTTCCAGCTTTCTGTGGGTGTGAAAGCATCCTTGGTCGAGAGTCAACGGATGCAATCTGTTGTTTTCATTTCCTTCCATCGCCTTTCATTTTGAACTACTCTCATGTTCCTTTCATTTTGCATTCATTTCCTTTCATGTTGCATTAATTTCCTTTCATTTTGCTTTCATGTCCTTTCATGTTCCGTCGCTATGTATCGAAGATACAAGTCCTCGAAAGCTGACATGCTCAAACCGGTCAGGTGGGTATCCGCCCAAACGCTCGCGTTTTTGTTTCATATTTCGTTATCGCTCTTTGTGATCGTTTAGCTATCGTTTTGGAGGCCTGTGCAGGTTGCCATTTTCAGGCTTCATGAACATGTACATGTATAAGATTATAAGCTCGTTATCGTTTTTTACTCGTATCGTTTTCTGGGCCGGCAATGCATTGGCAGTGTTAAGGTGCAAGCCAAGCTCAAATGAAATGCCCGAGGTTATTAATATCCCATACAACTACTACCATCATTTTCTTTAAGAATCTTTCAGGCAGATACCACTTAGCAAATATCTGACCGGACCACCTCATCAAAAGGGCTGACTTACCATCTGGACAAATCCACATCACAATTCCCAAATCACAAACTAACCAATTGCTGGTGTGGTTTTGCTGGTTTTCCTTATTCTGACCACATTATTACTATCACCTTTCACGCGGCGGTCAGCGAGATGGTCATACACTGCCGGGTGACGTCATAGCAGCAAACCGCACCGTTGTCGGTGCTGGCAAAGCATTGGTAGGGACTGTGTCGACTCCATATGGCACACTCTGCTTCGCCGTTCAACCTCAGGTCTTCCATTCAAAGGATGCCAAAAGAAACAGGGGAAAATCAGCCACATCAGAAGTGTACAACGGTTCTGCGGTAGAGTACCAGAGGCTATACTTTTTCGAATCGTTCGTCGGGGTTTCAAGGGACCCGAAACAAAGCCAACAAAAACCATCATTTCGAGCTAGTTGAAGAGACAAATTTGGTGTGTCTAAAAATTGGGCATACGACATACCCTCAAATGGCCGTGCTATTGGGGAAAGAGTGTGATCAACCATCAAATTGGGGGTTACTATTTATTTTCAAACAGACCTAAGTAGATCGCCGTGAAAACCACGGGAAATCGTGGGAGCCCCACCCCATGTGTTTGGTAATTGTTGGTTGCCATCTAATTGCATGCATCCATGCGCCACTTTCTAATGGTAGTTTCACTTTGGCTTAAAATTCATTTCTATGCCGTACATTTGCACATGTACTGGTTGGTGGTTGATCTACCCCACTGAAAAATGATGGAGTTCGTCAGTTGAGATGATGAACTTCCCAATATATGGCAAAATAAAAGCCATGTTCCAAACCACCAACCACATAAGTTGGTTTATAAGGCCATCCAAAGGGTAGATTTACCATAAACCCACAGAAAAACCTTGTCTTGACCTAGCTACGTATCGACCGGCTTGGGGTTCGTAGGGGTTAGCTTCTAAGCAACCTTCGCTACTGTGGATGGTAACTGTTCCGATTCCTATGAAACGCTGTGAATAATTGGGGTTATGGGATGTTTCCCATCTACCAACTGGTGCCGGATTTCGCAACCATCCACAGGAACTGAACCTGTAAACGGTTTTTTTTTGTGGGTTTAAGCCACCAGAAATTGGGGTTTCGTTTTCGGCATTTAGTTAGCCTAGTTCGGGAAATGTACTTGGAGGATCATTCCACCTACGTGGCTTTTAATACCCCTGGTTATTAAGTCCCCATGTGTGGATGATCTCATTTGCCAAAATGGGTTGCACGTATGGTTACTAACCAGTTACTAGCTATCACAGTATCTAAGAGATGTTGAGTAGGGCTTACCTTTAGTCTATGGTTGCTTCATCTAACAATAGATAGATTTGCCATAAACCTTATCAGTTAATTAAGAACCTACTTATCACCAACAATAGATAGAATTACCAAAAACCTTATACCACTTAACCTATAGTACTATAGCTACTGATCAATCAATCTTAGCTATCTATACCCATATGCTCCATGGTGCTGGAAAATTTACCAACATTTGCCCAACATAAATCATCCAGTTTTGTAGCTAAATATACCCTCTGGTAAACATACAAAAAGCTATATGGAACATGGCCATTTGTAGTCGATTTACCTATTGAAAATGGTGGATTTTTCCATAGTTATTTTAGTTTACCAGAAGGTAAACCTCCATTTTCCCATGGGTTTTCCTATGTTTTCCCATTTTCCCATGGTTTTTCAGGTTTTTTCCCCATGTTTTATGCCCCCATTGCGACCAAAGAAACGCTGCCAAGGCCGCCTGCTTCGGCTGCCGCACGTCGATCAAGCCCAGGCGATTGTCGAAGGCCGCCGAAAGCAGCACTGCCTCGGGGATTTTTACACCATCCCAAATGTGGGTAAAACAATGGATATATTCGATATAATGGATATCGGATATGTTTGGCACGATATATATATATATTATAGTATATTATAGTATATTATATAATATTGTATAATATAGTATAATATAATATAATTATATTATATTATATTATAATATTATGTTATATTATATTATATATAATGTTATATTATATTATATATAATGTCATTGCTGGATATTACTGGATATGAACTATAGTTATTGGAAAGATATGGGTTTTTACAAGGCATACATAGGATATGCCATAGTTCTGCATGGGTAGTTCTTGTTGAATCATCATGAACCAATAACTAATGTGGGTAAAATAATGCCACAAACATCCATAAACTAGCCATGACTGGGAATGGTAAACATAGCACCTATAAAAATGGTGATGACTGGGGGATGGTTTCTGGCATTGATTTGCCCACATTGTAATTCTTGGAAACATGTGGAGGTTTCCATAGTCATGGTGGTACCCCAAGCTCGCTGGATGGTTTATTTCATGGGAAATCCTATAGTAAAATGGATGATGACTAGGGGGGTACCCCTAGTTATAAGTTGGTTTGTAAACTGTAAACCATAGTAACTATAGATATATAACTATCATAAACCGTAGTTATTGGAGTTATTTGAAGCAACTGAGCGATTCCGAATTGGGGCACCACCAACCGTAGGGCTACCCCTCAGGTCCTTGATTTTGGCCCATACCATCCCATACCAATATGGATAATGAGTGGATATCATTGGCTAGTTTTTTTTTGCATGGATATTATTGGCGTAATGATGGAATGATATATGATAAAAAAAAGATAATAAATGGTCTGATGATGGTTAAGAAGATAATCAATGGGCTGACAATGGGCTGACTATGGTTTACGGTAACAGGGAGAAGTATGCTTTGATTTTTGGGTCATAATTTAACTAAGTTCAAGACCTATACACTGTAGGAGAGCTGAAGGCACCCAGCCAGGCATACGCAAAAAAAATGCACAAAAAATAACATACTAAAACATATGTGAAACATATATAGGAACATATGT
>Ga0126342_10010029_pt1 | contig 16954 bp, 18 predicted proteins | sample Cyp1metagenome_FD_92528 | JGI IMG/M metagenome (GOLD analysis project Ga0126342, IMG submission 92528) | Coral microbial communities from Lord Howe Island, Old Settlement Bay, Australia - Cyphastrea 1 metagenome | ecosystem: Host-associated > Invertebrates > Cnidaria > Coral ... | reverse complement strand
CGTACCTTGGGCCGCCCTTGCGCGAAACTTGCGCGATGCAGGTTTTAGACCATGGGAAAAATGCGAGAATAGGTCCTTTACTAAAAACCTTTCTGGGGTTTTTGGACGGCTCCCATATATACACACAATTAAAATTACATATTAGGACATATGTATGTGTATAGATATATACATATATACATATATTCTATGTGTACATATTATATATGTACAGTACATATTATATATGTTTATATTACATATGTACATATTATATCATATTATATTATATGTCAATGTATATACTTGGTGCACCCTTAAATAACTTGTGTGTGTGTGCGCACTTGTTTGATTTCCGGAAAGCATGCAAACCAAATTTGCGCATGCAGCTAATGAGGCAGTTTTTGTTGCTGATCAAAAGAGTCATCGATAGGCTACGGAGCCCTTCAGAACAACTTTTTGAAGCCACACAGATAGTTCGTGAACCTGATGATTGAAGACAGCATGTTGGCGACCCTTCCTCAAACTACCAGCCATGCAGGTATGAGTTACATCATTTTAAGGACAGCCATGTGGCTACTAACCCAAAGGGTTTATGTCACTGGCCCAGCCTGCAGGAAGCTCAAAATGAGATTCCAAGAAAGTGTCCAAGAAGAAAGCTCAATTGTGACTTTGTCTTTCACTTCATGCAGAGGTGTTGGCACACTGACTGCGGCTGGTAGAAACTGAAGGTTGAAGACACGTGTATGGACTGTCATTAAGAAGTTCTTTGTCAACCAAAAACCCTTGAAAACTACGGTCTGCTTGGCTGCTTGCTGACCACTGCTTCCACTTTTTCAGGCACTTAGGGCAGAGATGAGAGATGTTTCATTCACACTGCCTGCCAGTTCATTTTGCTGCGACGGATTTGAGCCAGGATTTCACCATCGAGTGAAGAAATGACCCTGGATCGCTGTGACCTATCCATCTTCAAAACACTGTTGAATCATCAGCCCAGTGGACCCTTGAGCTCTGATGGCCTGTCTCTCGATCTTTTTTGGTCGACTGAAGCTACTCAGAATCTCAGATATTCTTCCGGTGCGCGTCTTGCACCTGGATGCTGCTCGATATCCGGCCAACTTTAGTTGCGCATTGGGTGAAGACATCAGCACATGGTTGCTGACACTCATGGTTCAGCAGTGGAGTAGACCCAAGTAAACCCTCCTATCATTGGATTCAAAAAACCTCCAGAGTTCCCTAGTGTGGAATGCTGCGAAACATTGTGCTTCCCTACTTTGGGTGACATTGATAGTTTTCTGAAACTATTGCAGAGATGCTACAACGATTCTACAACAAATAGGTTGCCCTCAACAGGATCGTGGTAGCCATTGGTGCGACTTTTGACGGGATCGTCATGGGTAAAAATGACCTATGTATGTGTTTTGTGAGTCAAAACAGATATGCGCCACAGCTGGTTGGTGGTGAAAAACCCATCTCACAATATCAGATACTGCAATTTTGATCTTCTCAGTAAATCATCTGGATTTTCTTGCAGACTACAGTTATACAGTATAAGTTATACAGATTTATGCAGGATACAATGTTATACAGCACGTGTGTCTTGGTCTGGCCATTTTCATGGGGAAGCACGAGCACCTGAGCAACTCTGCACAACGACGCATCGATCAGAGAGCGCTTTTGCGCGACAGGCAGACCATTGTGCTGCACCATGATATGGCGATGCCAGCGATGCCTTATTCTAACATATTCCATGAATGGTGGACGCTTGTTAACCCTAGTGTAGAAGGTTAAATGCACTGTCACTCAAGAAAAATGGATGATTCAATCCTACATGTCTTGCCAATTGAATCTATGAGTCCAGCAACTGCCACATCATGCCACGACCGCACTGCCACGGAAACCCAGGCTCAGTAGCTCGAGTCTTTCTGGTCAATTCGCTGCCTATTTGCACAGCGAGAACCCATGTTTCCCTTGTTTAGGTCATGTGCAACCATCAAGCAACGCCTCAAAAGCCAAGAAGTATCAAGAAGTCCTAGAATTCCAATGATTGTTTGAAGGGGTGTGCTTTCTCAGTTAAGGTTGTTTAAATGCAGAATGAAGATTGCCTGAGCTTGCTAGGCTTCATGGAAACATTCATAAACATGAAGAACTCAAGGATAAATCAGTTTGGCAATGTTTGGCAGTATGGAGTGGAAAAAAGCTTCAATGCACTGCCATCGATGCGGTTCACCTCCAGTTTCACACTGTTCATAGCATTCCAAGCAACTCCATGGGCCTCACTGCGTCAACTCGTTGAACATGAAGGTGACTCCCTCTGGAATGTCCTTCGAAACGGACCGTCTCCAGGACCAACCACTGGTTGATCTGTTGAACGAAAAGGATGAAAAGGGGACATGGTCCGTGAATGGTCCGTCAAAAGCAGGGAGGAAAAATGCTTCTTTCTTCTTATCTGCGCTTTCCAGCGTGGGCCATTTCTGCAAGTCGACAAACAGGACGATGATATTTCATGATGTCAAGCCCGGATTGATAATCCCTAGGCGGCTTCATTCGGGGGTGCCTGTTTTGCAGAAAATATTAGAAAATCATTGATGTTTCAGGGAGAAAAAATACAAAAATGATTCTAAATATCATAAATGAAGTCCAAATCAACCAGGGTTTCTCAATCTGCAGCTACCAAGGCTACCAAGGCCCAGCTGCCGACGCCTTCCGATCCCTGACGCATTCTGCGATGGCCACCGCAGTGTCGACGTCGATTTCCTGCGGCCAGTGCTTCAACAGGACGAAGTGGTGGTGAATGGTTGTCATGACGCAAAAATCAATGGGAATTTCAGGATCCTAAAATGAAGGTACTGTACCATATAAGGCCATATTTTGTGGGGATATCCCCTTACATAGGCCTTTTTTAGGCCTTATATGGTACAGTACCTTCATTTTAGGATCCTGAAATTCCCATTGAAAAAAGGGGCAGACCTTGGAATTTCACCAATGTCATGTCAAGTCCCAGTTGAGTTCCAGGATCAGCCAGGGCTCTCAATGGTTTCCATAGGCAAATTCGGGCTCGTTTCACGGGGGTAAGAAATCTGACAGAGTCTGAGTCTCACGATGTCCCACCATCCCCTCAGTATTACACTATTACTAATAGAGTATTACTGTATTACAAACATTTACAAATTCGAATTAGTAATCCCCCTTTGTAATTTCTGCCCATTACTAATCTCAGTGGGCAGATGTGGGCAAGATCTCACCTTCGCAATGTACAGCAGAAGGTGAAAGTCGGCGAAGCGCGACCTGGACCACCGGACTCTGCGGACCGAGATGTGGTCGAACCGACATTGGCAAAGTGACTGTCCACAACACGAGGTCGCCAAGTGCCCGGCCATGATGGCTCAGATTTCGGAATTTTGTTGAAGTACTGCAAGATGAAACATAGAGAATGATCAGAATGTGAAACTTACACCTATGATCTAATCAAATCTAATCATGCAACGCTGATTTGGATGTTCCTGTGAGGAACATTTTGACGACCATGATGCAAATGGTGCTGATGGTGATGAAATCATGGTGAGGCCAGGATGACTAGAGCGAGGGCACACAGAGGGTCATCACTAAGTTGCTGCTGTCCAGTGGAGTCCGTGTTTCGCTGTCCTTCTTCAAGTCTTCCCGTCTCTGAGGATGCCTAGGCTTCTGGAGAGATACTTTCAGGCTTTCACGAGGAGTGCTGTCGCAACAGGTGTCAAGCTGCTTAAGAAACTTTGCAACTTGTTGGTACCGTGGCCGCAAAATCAAAAAGTTTCAAAAAGCTTTGCAAAAGCCTGTCCAAACCTGAACTAACAACCCTTGTCATTACTGCATCCTGTCCTGTGGTCGTGAAAGAACAATCACTCCCGGCTAGGCTGATAAGCTTAGAGTATCTAAACGATTAAATTTCAAGAGATTCTCTAGGCAAGCAGTTTTGACGTGAAAAGCGGTTGCAAAGTGTACCCAGCACCCATATCTAGTCGCAACAATTGTCGCAACATGTCGCAACCAGTGTGGGCAAGGAGCGTAGGACGGTTTTCTCTTGGGAAGTCAGCATGCGTAAACATCCGCTGGTGCTGCAAATCAGGGATTTATGAAATCACAGCTCATGGATCATGTGCTGCAAATGCTTGAAGCTTGCACAAACCTATGCAATCCTGTGCACGCACTTGCTGGAAATACCGGGCCACTACAACGCACACACACAAATGAAAGCTAATGATTTGTTGAGGTGGATTCCGCATGGGTCATCATGATTCAGACCTTCTTCGGCGCAGTGTCATTGACGCGCACTATAAAGAAGTCGGTGGCGATCTTCTTGTCTGATCTGCCTGGCACTTTGTCCAAGCCACGAAGCTCTAGCATAGCAAGTGGCTTGCCATGAAATTCGTTTGCTGGATAATCAATGGCCCATTGACCATACAACACAATAGGGTCGTTCAAGGAAACTCTGTCACGTGCAACACATGCGCTTGCTTGTCATGAGCACGCCTTCCACCACGAAATCGGGGATGAGCTCGTCTGGCTTTGCCTTCCAAGGTCAAAGCTGTGATGACCACTGAAGCGTCCCTGAAAGGTTGTGAAATCCAAACGCCAAAGTGAAACCAACACGAAACAACCTGACCCCAAGTAGTCAGTTGCAAAATATTCCTAGGAGGGCTCTGGGTGTATTCTGGCATCTGCTCTGCCGGCTTCACGAAAGATGCATGTTTAGAAGTTGCACTGTCAGCCAACGCCATGGGAACCTGTACCTACAACCCTTCAAGGAAATCTCCTTGTTTCAACTTGTTTCCAACTCGGTTCAACTCAAGTTGAGATCTTGTTTCAACGTGTTCAAACCACTTGAGCTCACTTGCTTCAATGGCATCACCGCTGGTGCCATCGCAATCCACCGCCTCACGCACCAGGCAGGCGCGTCGCTCAGAAGGAGCGCTGCTAAGAATGCCATCCCGGAGCATGGCACAGGCTTGCTCGGAAACCTGAAATCTGGCGGAGCCTGATCGCAATCCAGGGCCCATAGGTCAGTGCAATCTGGTAATCAAACATGGCTGTATATTTATTATTCATTATAATATATTATAATTATGTATATGCATGAGTGTGCAAACAAATGGGGGATTTCCAATTGCCAGGTGTCAAGATTGTCAAGGCAGATTCACGGAGGATCCCCAAACCCATCCAGAAACCACCACCCAGGGGCCCCCCTCAACCCCAGGGGCCCCGGGCCATGAACGGATTGACGCTTGGGGCACCGTTATTTGCAGGGTCCGGGCCTTGGTTGATCTTGGTTGAACTGGTTGGGTGCTCGAGACTCTGAGATGACAGCACAGACTGGCTTGTCACTTTGGTAGGTCAACTCCAGTTCAACATGGTCAGCAAAATAACAAGGGACCTCCGACCTCCAAGATCCCATGGAAAACATTGGAAACCGGCTCCTCATCCCCTTGATTTGGACATCCAAACGCACGGCGCAGGTCACGAATTTGGACAGGACATACCTGCAACCATTGAGATCCGCACGTGGTTTCTATATGTTTCTGTGACTTAGCCAGAAATGAACAGAAATATCTAGCCATGTTGACTCTTGAATATATCATGATGTATAATCATATATAATCTAGTTGCTGGAAATTGCAGTAAGTCAATGTGGTGATTTCGCGACAGCAAACCGAAAGAGTTATGTTTTTTGCGGCCTACTGCTTTCAATACACACCCAGAAACCGTTCTTACTCGGGGGACACCCGTGTGTCAGTGCATTAAAAATCAAATTATCATGCAACAAAGCCAACATGAATTGGGCTCCTCACTTCAATTTGTCCAAGGGACACCCAGAAGACCCTGGCCTTGTAAAATGTGCATCGGTTGAGTGTTCGTTTTGCAGCCTGCAGGGAAACTGACACTGCAAGCGCACAATGTGGCACATGTTCACTGTTGCAGCCATTCAAACCATAAGCAATGATGATCCCTGCTTGGGACTGCTGGTGAACTTTTTTATGCATTCATTGATGAAGCCACCAAGGGGGCTGTCCAAAGTAGGCACCATGGAATCCAGGAACCACTGGCCGGCGAATCATCGGAGTCAACTAGAGAAATCCTGGCATAAGATTGCCGTCCAAGTCATACAGCCGCTCGGTTTGTCGGTTCCTTTTTTTTTATTGCATCAAGAAGGATTGAAACATATTCATCACCTTTTCATCACCTTTTCATCACCTTTTCATCACCTTTTCATCACCTTTTCATCACCTTTTCATCACCTTTTCATCACCTTTTCATCACAGATTCATCACAGATTTCATCACAGATTTCATCACCTTCAGCATCCTTCAGTTCTTCCGATCTCCGGTTTTACCAAACTTTCAAAGCCGCCTGGCAATCCGAAGTACCTCCTCCGGGGACAACAGAAGGTCATCCTCCTGGAGATCGAAAACCAGCAGCGTGGCAACCGTGGTGGAAAACCGCAATCGTTTTAAAACCAAGTACCGCAATAGTTAACCTAAAAAATATGTGAATAGTTCAACATAGTTCAATATGATGAGTAGTATGATGAATCATGAAATTAATGGAAAAATATGTTCACCTGATTAAACAAAAAAAACTTCGAGTTATATGTTGAAATTACTAGTTGACTACAGCTTTGGACTGGAAGCATTGGAGATAAGGATCCATACAAGCTTCTCCACAGCAGTGGCAGATGGCGCCCGGGCGGTCCAGAGGCAACGAGGTGAAAACCCAACCGATGCATTCAAGGCCCAGGGCTTCTGCTATCCTGATGGCAGCTGGGAAACTAAACCAGAAGAAAAAACCATCGTGTAGGGTTGATCATACTGCATCCTTTGAATCTTTGTTTGATCCTATGTCAAACTTTGAAGCCCAGGTCTTCCATGTTTTTCCCCAAAGCATGATCGCTGACAGTACCTGGTCCAACAGATTCATCAACCTGTGCTGCGTATCCCTAAACCCACCTGTTTACCCTGCTCATCTCTTGGTCGTCTGTCAGAGGTTCAGCTATTTCGCCCACCATCCTGAGCAAATACTGAAATGTGAGATGTCAAATACATTTCTTGAAACCAAAAAAACAAGAATCAAGCAGGGGTCTCATTTATTGACTCCGCTTTGAATGAAGCTTGGCTCAAACATGCAGTACCTTTTGAATCCATTCCATTCATTGACTGTCAACTTGCTGATGGTATGCACAACCAGGCGGAGTAAAGATATGCCGGCTGCCATTCATGGGCCCTCTCCAGCACCAAGGCACTCTTGGGACGGCTCGTAGATGCCCTGCCAAACCATTGAGATTAGGCCCAGAGGATCTAGGCATTGATCCACGGCATGATGAATGGGTTCCACATGGTTCCACATATGGCAGTGTGTCAAAACCTTGTACCCCTGGTGAACATCAAAATAGCTTGTAAATGGATGTTCATCCCACTAAAAATGGTATCTATAGGTATTGACCCATAGCCATATCAACAAATACAATGGTCCGAGGCTTCATCATCCTCCTGAGATCGGCCCATGACATGACATGACATGTGGAGATTGACCACCAATGGACAACAGGTTGCTTTCTGAGGAAATGTTGGAGCACCAGTGCAGCATGCAGCATGCTCCGACGCCTCCATGATGGCGCGAGTACCCTCATCATAGTTTTTGTCCTTGCCAGCAGAGTGGTTAGATCTGTATCGATAGGCCAAAGGTCGGTTAAGATAGGGTCACTGCAGCCTGACGCAAGAGATTTGCGCAGTTTTCCTCGTCGCTAGCGGCTTTGGATTTGGTCCAATTTTCAAAGATGCGTCGCTAGCGAGTTTTCATGAGTTTTCTCCAAGCTGACTTCTTTTTAATCATCAAGGCACAATGATGGCCACCCGGCCGTCCAACGACCGTGTATCCAGCTCAGTGATTTTGCGCAGCCAGGTCCTCTAAGTAGTAGCCATACATGAAGCCAGTTCGCTGCATGGCATTTTCCAGCAGAACTCCATTCCTGAAAAATGATTTGAGAATGATGATATGATCTATGATATGTGATATGTGATAGATGTTTTATGATATGTGATCTATGATATATGATGTATTGTATGACACTGTATATGATATTTGATATATGAAACATGATACGTGTTACATGATATATGATGCATGATATCTAATTATATGATATGATATATGATACATGATACATGTTACATGATATATGATGTATGATATCTGATTATATGATATGTTATATATGACACAATGGTTATGGCATATTCCTGCAGATTGTGGGCGATATGATGCTATGATAGTGATATTACATGACAGAAAGATCCCCAGTCACAACACTCCTGCCCCTCGCAGCTCTGGGGATCCCTGACCAGTATCCAATGAAGTTCTCCATCTCTGGAACGTTGATGATGGACAAAGTGTCCACATGTCTATACCTCGCAAAGCATTCTAGGGAATTCAACCACTGGAAAACAGCAACACGTTCTTTTTGAGGGTGGGGATTGATAGAATCTCATGCCGCATAGTGCCTCTCCTTTGAGGCTCTTGGCATGGGGTACTCCCAGAATTCTTGAATTTGGACAGAAAAACTGTGGTTTCTTCATGTTTCTTCCTTTTGCCCTTCCTTCCTTTTTCAGGGCTGCGTTGCTTCCTTTTTTTCTCAACAGAGCGTCATGGAGTTCTCAGCAGCAGCTCGTCGGACAGCCTGACATTAAAAAATGGGATCTGGAAGTGAGGGGCTTCATCGAACACTTTCTCACCATGAGTCCTGGCAGTCCGGGGGGCTTCCAAACTGCCCACTGGAAATCTGAAGTAGGCAGGCTTGAACACATTCTTCCACCCAGGTTTAAATTGAGCAGTTTCCAAATCTCTACATTGGAGGAGCTTCAGATCATCCCAAACAGCTTCTGCTTAATTCGCATCAGCTCAAAAAATCCAAAAGGCGGGTTCCCGCCTGGTAGGAGGCGTAAGCCATCCTCTCATCCAGGGCACTTGCCACTGAGGCAAAAATGAGCCTGGTGGATGGCTGGACGCAGATTTGTGGGGCAGGAATCATGCACGGCTAATCAACATATGCTGGTGAATGCTGGTGGTGTCATGGTGGTGATGAGGATGATGAGAATGATGAGGATAATAAGGATGAGAATGATAAGAATGATAACAATGATGCTGATATCACCCACCAGTAGCCAGACAAAAGGATGGTATTGCGAGTCACCAGTGCAACCGCTGGTTGCCTCCAGTGCCTTTGGCCCGCGGGGATCAGCGCGTCCTGCCCAGCCACCAAAACGGGGTGAAACCTTTGAGAAGTTTGAACTCAAGGATCAATTTGAAACACAAACTATGTACCCCTAGATATTAGATGATATTAGATGGGGCAACTGTTTTATGGACTTCGGATATGGCCAACCAGTTAGAGCCTCCATTTCAAAGGCCTCTAGAAGGATCTCCTCACCACAAACCTCACGTGGGGAAGTTCCCACAAGAGGCTGCAACACTGCACCAAGTTTGCGGAGACACAGAGAAAGAGAGAGAGATCTGTGGATAATTATAATTATAAATGGATATCCATTATTATTATCCATTATTTATAATCAATAATGGATAAACCTGGGTTATACCATGGCATACAAACGATCCACGACTGGAAGTCATCACAGCTCACGCCCTAAGCACTGTGCGGGTGACCTACTGATCCATGTGACGAGTCAGCAAGAGCTGAGCAGCCCATCCCGGTTGTCCAAAACGGCGACACCCGCGACACCCCCAGGATGCCAAGTCCCTACCTTCCAAACAATGTCCATGACCAGGGCTGGATCGATTGGCGACTCCTATCAGAAATGCTAGGCTCAAGGACTGCCTCCATGGCTGGGGTGATTTCTGTGGTGATTCCCTGTGATATCCTGTCAGGGCAAGTGAATCATTTGTTGGACTTTGGGGTTAACCAACGGTAGAAGTCTTATTGCACCATGTCTGGCTGCACCATTTCTTCGGCGACAAATCATCAAACATTGAAGAGAAACAACTCATAAACCGCTGCTTCACTTCAAAAGCAATAGCAATAACAACAAGCTTAGCCCATTCAACAGCTTTAAGTCATGAAGAAAAAGAAACAGAAGTCATGTGTGATGTTCTGTCATGACAAATGGCAGACATGGCCATCCTTCATTGCCATCCTGGGCCGGGAACCCTGGGAATCCCCCAAAAAACACCTCCAGCTCTGAAAGGCGCAGGTCATGGAAAAAGAGACATTGACACCTCGGACTCTGAATCGGTCCATATCGGTGAATCGGTGCTGAACAGAAAGCAGGCCGGTAAAACACCAAGGAGTCCTTCAAACATCTTCGAAGTTGGCTGGTTCGGTCAAACACATCTTTGAAATCTTTGAACATCTTTGAACCTGGTGTCTCCTGACAAGATTTGTATACACTTGATGTTTGCCGAGCAGCACGAAGGGTGGCAGGGGATGATGCAGCTGCCGCCTGATACACCACTCCAAGGCCCAAAGGCATACAAATGAAATCAAAACATGTACTGCTAATTGCGCAACCTTGAAATCTCACACATACAGGATCAATCAGGGATCATACATGCAACTCTTTCAACAGAGAAAGAGATCATGTGTTCTTCGCATGCAGATTCCCTGATGTTCCTGGTCGATGGCTATGGCCCTCGCCTGTCACGCACTCCAAAGTGGAGCATGGCCGCCACCTGTCACGCCGTACTCAAAGGTGTCTGTGAAAACAATGGATGTGGCGGTATGGTTCAATAATCAAATAATATGACAATAATCAAATAATATGACACATAATCAATATATAATCAATAGGTTACTCCACTTTGGGATGTTTGTCTGGCTTTTACTATTTTCCAGACGTGGATGGAAGATTTGAACTCCTATCACCTATCACAGAAAGCAGCTACCCCAGCGCCTCAAGGTCAAAGTTTACCACCTGCAAAATGGTTTCCTCTTACCATCTCTTACTCACATTCACAGTGGTGCATCATGTAAGAGAAGCATGGTGGCATGGGACATCTGATTAACGTACTTTGAGACCTTGGACACAGTCAGTCAATTAGGTAGACAGCGCTCTGCATTGTTTGGAAAAAGAAAAAAACACCTGTTTCCTATGACAATTATGATGTTTCATGTGGCTTCATCCATGTCCTGCATCTTTGTAAATACCCAAGTCATCCCAAGTCCCAAGTCCAGCGGCCTTGGGACCATCAGGCTGTGTGTCAAACCAGCCTGTCTCAGAGTCTAAGCCCAAAAGGAACGTGTGAAATATGTATATGTATATATATATATATACGTATATGTATGTATACATTATGTATACGTTAGGTATATGTATGCATATATGAGTGTAAAAAGATGTAAAAAGTCCAAACATAACAGTCCCGGCACGCTCCTTGGGAACATTCCCCAAACAGCCCGGACTCTTTAGACCAGGGCACAAAGAATCAGCCAGTCTTCCCTTGTCAGTTTGAAGGTCTCCTTAGTCAACTTGGTTGCAGCTGATCACAGATGATGTACATGATATATGCAGCATGCTATGCAGACTCGTATTGTTCAACAATACACCGTCACCTGCTTCATGACATCAGCCAGTCGGAGTCTCGTGTGATCATGTACGTATGGGTCAAAACTTAAGGCCCTCGGAACTCGCGTGTTTGTACTGTAGTGCTAGTAACTACTTAGTAGCTCTTCTCGCAGTGATCAAAACGCAACCGATGAGGACTTGTGGCAGATCCTAGAAACATCGTGCGCTCTTTGGATGTCGATAGAAGACTTGGAGCTGGCTTGGAGCCGCAAAAGGATACCATTTTGAATATGTTTGAATATTATAATGTGCTGATTGATGAATATCTTTGAATATCTAGTCTTCAGCATCTGATCACGAGGAGATTTTGATTCCGACAGTCCCAAATCTCCATCAGCCTGCTCCGCCTGCCTCCTTGATCTGAGGCACCCACGTTCTGAAAGCATGGAGTAAAGTCAGGTCTTTGGACTAAAACCTGGTGGCAGCCAGGATATTGCGACCACAACTGATCATCACCGCCATCAGCTTCCCAAGCTGGTGGTAAAAAAACACTGGACCCTCGGGAAAACATCAAGAAAACTATCCTTTCTGGCGCATCTTCGCTGCAGTGAATCCCTGCAGTTTCGCACCTCCAGATAATTGTGTTGTCCTGCAATGTGCCAGCGGTTGCGGATGGGATGTTCACAGGGACCTGACAGATTTGAACCTACTCTGCAACTGCAAGCAATATCAAACCGTCTCTGGGCTAAGTGCTGCGGCGGATCTAAACCTAGAACCACCCACATACAGTATCGGGGTATATCCGGATATATCCGGATGTATCCGGCATCTTCCATGATATTTCTCCCGTTTCGTTTGGAGTCCATGTAGGCACAGATCCACCGCTACAGTAAGTTGGTGTCAAAGTGCAGCCAGTTGACGTGGTTTAGCGGCGTTTCTTCTATGTTCTTCTCAGCTGTTCATCTCGGACAATATCAGACAGACAGTCTTGCAAAAGAAGCCATTGGCAAAAAAGGCTCTCAAAATACTGACCACTCAAACACATCTAAATCATTCTAAATCATCTGGATTCTGGATGGGTCAAGGCAAACGAAGCACCTCGCATTTGCACGTGCACTATAGTCACTATGCGCCGGTTCCATCCCCTCCTGAGTTCACCCAACGCAAGGTCTCAGGATCTCCCGGATCTCCCGGATCTCCGACATGAACCTGGAGCGCCTCGGGTTGCAGCGCGTGTTGCAAGCCCAGGCGCATAGAAATCACTCGAATAATGAATCATAATCATCAGCAGCATCGCCGTCGACCGTCAAGCAGCCTTGTGTCTGGTCCAACTTCTATTTCTAAAGATCTTTAAACAGTACAGGTACCTACGGAAATGGATCATCCATCCGTCAGCCATAGACGCAATGGAACCAACATCCGCCAGAAACACCGACGGTCGCTGAGCTGCCCGGGCAGCTACGGCACTGGTCAAGTGGCCTGACGCAAACATCATCTGAGGTGCAATGAATTGTATGGTACCCTCTGGTAATTTAACATAGCTATTGAAAATCACCATTTATAGTGGATTTTCCCATGAAACATGGTGATTTTCCATAGTTATGTTAGTTTACCAGAGGGTAAATCTAGTGGAAATATGCTGAAATATGTGGAAATGTCCAAAAAGGATCAAAAAGGGACAATCCCAAAGCATCCTATTGGGCCAGCCTTCGCGTCCTTCTACACAAAGTGCCCTGAGCTGCGATCGAAAAGGGTCATCTGAGTCGAACATCCAGCGGATGTGAACAAAAACCTGCCTGGGAAACAAGTGCTGGCAAGTGAATTTCTACGTCTTCCAATATGAACTGGCGAAAGGCTGAGATTGACGCTGGAAGCGATGTGTTTTCCCGTGGTCAACACCTGCGGTGATTGCAAAAGATACTTTTGATGATGGCAGTTCCTCAAACTCGAATTCCCCGCAAGGCAGCAAGACTTGTTGAGTTCAAAACAGAAACTCATGTATGACTTGAGCTCAGGAGGGTATATTTTTGGCCATGCTATCGATACTTTTCCAAAGCCACCAGGACATCTTTGCTGCATTGCTGCCTACATCGTCAAAATGTGGATATCGCGGGCCATAGGTTTTGCTACCTTGCACAAGGGGGTTGTGACTGAAAATGATGGAAAGGAATGAGTAAAGGCATGAGCCGGTCACGGAGACCAACCAGCGCTACCGGTGCTGCTGCTGGCTGCCAACTCACCTCGGATCACCATGATGGCTGAGTTGCCAGTGCATCCAGATGAATCCACCGATTCACCCTGCTGAATATGCTGGCTGTGTAAAAGCTGACTTTCTGTGGAAAATACATGAAAATACATGTTTTAATACACTCCGGTTGATCATTCACATTCCAAAGACTTTCGGATCAGTGAATCCGACTTTCCACCCCGCCTCCCGACTGCCCAATGCTTCCAGCAATGCCTGTGAACTTTCCCAGATTGGTGGTATGGGAGGAAGGCGACCATCCCAGCCGTCAAGAAGCTGCCGAATCTGTGAAACCCATCAAGAATTCTTTGTGCAAGCTATGGGTCACAATATGTCACAATCAATCATTCTCCACTAAACTTAAGAATGTGTCATACTCAACTTACTGCACCCATTGCTGCACCATGTTTTAACCCACGCACATGCCATGATCACGCTATGTCGGCCTCTCCTGCGGCAGCGAGCCGCTGGGCGTGCAAGCCATCGCTGGGAACCTCCTGGCATCCACAAGTCCAATAGAATCATAGAGATGAGATACATCTTTATAATAATTGTACATCTTTACACATATCATAGCATATCATCTACTTTAGATGTAGATACATCTTTTACATCTTTATAATTCTTTATATGCAAAGTAAGTATCATATCTGTGTGTTTGATGCTGTGATGATATCATCCCCATCGTTCCAGTGGGTTCCCGCCTCGCCAGCCCTGCGACATGGCACGAGGCGGTGGAGCAAGGCGCCCTCAACGTTGAAGGTTTTACCACCTGGGGACGGGATCCCAGTGGCATCATGGGTGGTTTTGTATGGGGCTCTAATGGAAATATATGCTGGGTACTTCGTCATGGGGATGTGATGATGATATAATTTGTGGATATATATATATATATATATACACATTATATATATATATATGTATGTGTGTGTATGTACATAATATATATATATATTATGCATATATTGGTATAATGATGGGGATGTGATGGGGTATATGACTTAACTAACAAAGTGATGTGGTCAGAATGAACCAACATGTCACTTTCTGATTCAAGCATGAAGACTGGGGATAGTAACCAGCAATCATGGGGATATACAGTATTGTCTCGAAATGGGGGATACCGGGATGCCCCAATGAACGGCAATTTCAACGCGACAAAACGATGGCTGACAATCCATGAGGTGGAATGGAGTCCCCCATTTCCGAACAACCCACATTTGGGATGGCTTGTAGGATTGACGTTCGAACTACCAGCTACACTTTAGGTTTTGACCCAGACACACACATTCTTGGGCTGACCCGCAGATCGAAATGGGACAAAAAATGCTGTAATACAATGTTGGATGCATCAAAATCGGTGAAACTGCATCAAATCATGTACAAGGCGAAGGATGGGACAAAATGCTGATTGCAATTCAAGTTTGCAAATCGAATCCATTACTGCAAAGTCATGGAAACTCTACATCCACATTTTCGGAACGCCGGAAAATCGCCACTAGGCTTCATGCCACCGCTCTCAAAACCGTCCTTGTTTCCTGGCCTTGGATCAGAACTGGAGCCCCTTGGAATGGACTGGTTTCACAAATGTGGCACCAGCTGGGTTCCGGGGCTCTCGAACTGGAGCATATTGAAATCCTGAGATGGTCCCACATCATCCCACAACGGAAAAAATATGACAAAATCTTCAAGGGGATCCTACGGCTGGTGTTCACAACAAGGCGGTCGGAAAACACGTCAGTATGAGGTTGGATTTACAACAGCCAATTGTGTGATACCAAAAGGATCCAAAAGGTCTGAACACTGTGACCTATCGATCTGAAGTCATTTGGCAGTGTGTCAAAACCTTGTACCCCTGGTGAACATCAAAATAGCTGGTAAATGGATGTTCATTCCCCTAAAAATGGTATTAATAGGTATTGACCCATACCCATTTGAGTGGGACCATCATACCTTCAACAGAAGAAAGAGCCAGGGCATGTCATTATTGATTTCAAGGCCGCAATGCTACCAAAATCGATCCGTGTTCACGCAGATCCATGATAGCGAATATATGCACAATTTCCGGACTGGGTTCAAAGCAGAGACAACGAATTTCCTTCGATATCATGAAAGGGGACAAATCAAGACTGAAAAAGGTGCTCTTTGAATTCCTTTCACAGCTCTCTTCACCCCATCGGCAGGAAACTCCTTCGGTGCTGCCTAGTGTCGTCTTCCTACCGGCGGAAGCCAGGGCACAACACCTCAGACCAAAAACCGGCTCACTGCGTGTTGCGGCACTGCTGATCCTGAAGACTATCCGCCTATCAACCTACGGTGATGCCAACAAATAGATTGAAGGTCGTTGGCTCTCGAAACAGACATGCGAGCCCACAACTTGCGAGTGAGTCCAGGAAGTCCTCCAGGAAGTTCTCTAATTCCCCGAAAAGGCATCTTCCACGGACAACCCACACTTTTCAAGCCAAAAACTTTCGTGTCGCTGTTCTTGCGTTTGTTGTGCTGTATCGTACTGTCCATGGATGTTCTAGCTAATTTTTTGTACGGCTGTCAAGTCAGAGTCCAATATGAAAGTAAGACCTGGACCCAACATCATCCGCAGCTCCCAGTGATCCAAACTCTGCTGTTCTTTCTTTTTTATCTGCAGTTGCTCGACTCTCGCTAGACAGAATCGCTGACCAACATACGGTGCTATGAGGGCCGTAGGTTGCCAACATACAGGGCTATGAGGGCTGTAGGTTGCCAACATACAGGCTGTAGGTTGCCGACATACAGGCCTATGAGTGCTATGAGGGCTGTAGGTTGCCAACATACAGGGCTATGAGGGCTGTAGGTTGCCAACATACAGGGCTATGAGGGCTGTAGGTTGCCAACCTACAGGGCTATGAGGGCTGTAGGTTGCCAACATACAGGGATATGAGGGCTGTAGGTTGCCAACATACAGGGCTATGAGGGCTGTAGGTTGCCAACATACAGGGCTATGAGGGCTGTAGGTTTCCAACATACAGGTCTATGAGGGCTGTAGGTTGCCAACATACAGGGCTATGAGGGCTGTAGGTTACCAACATACAGGGCTATGCGGGGTGTAGGTTGCCAACATACAGGGCTATGAGGGCTGTAGGTTGCCAACATACAGGGCTATGAGGGCTGTAGGTTGCCAACATACAGGGCTATGAGGGCTGTAGGT
>Ga0126342_10010028_pt1 | contig 16955 bp, 11 predicted proteins | sample Cyp1metagenome_FD_92528 | JGI IMG/M metagenome (GOLD analysis project Ga0126342, IMG submission 92528) | Coral microbial communities from Lord Howe Island, Old Settlement Bay, Australia - Cyphastrea 1 metagenome | ecosystem: Host-associated > Invertebrates > Cnidaria > Coral ... | reverse complement strand
CCAATTTTCACAGTTTGAAACATGCCGAAAGGACATGTTTTGCAGCTTCCCCCATAGATACGGCGAAGCCACCAGAAAACCAGTGACCCGAGACGAGACAGGTGGGAGCACTAAAACGAGCATTTCGTGCGAGACTTCCTCCAATTTTCACACTTTGTAGCTTCAAAATCAACGTTTTCCTACGAGTTTTCGTAGGAACCTCTAAATTTTGTAACATCAAAATCGATGTTTCGTGCGAGGCTTCCATCAATTTTCAGCACATGTCACAAAATGCCACGCCTGCCACAGAATTTGCACCTTGTCGCCACTTGACGCAGCCCTGCCAATGCGATTTGCAAAAAACACGCAACGCGGCACGTGTAAAGTGCTGCGCCTGCCACGCAAAATGACGATGGACACGTCCAAAGTGCTGCGCCTGCCAACGAAAACTGCCACGCATCTTCTGAAAACGTCGCAAAGTATTGCGCCTGCCACACAAAACGACTTTCCACACGTTGCAAAACACGTCTGAATGTCACAAAGTGCCACGCCTGCCACGCGAAACGAAGCAACGAGACGTTTGAAACCGTCAAAAATGATACCTCCTGCAGAACTTACCATAGGCACGGCCATACGGGGATCGCACGAACGGTTGCGGACGGTTGCGGACGCGAACGCAACGTCGAGCGAACACACCCTCAACCCCCAGACCCCCAGAGTGAAATGGGAACCCTTGCTACGCATTCGGGAAAAAGGATGAAAAAGGTATATGAGAGGAGAAGCATCTTCCAGAACCTAGCAGATGCTCAATTCACCCAAAACAAAAGGAGTTGCCCTATAATCTAAGGGTAAGAGATATGTCTGGCTGAAAAAAAAAATACTTCGCCAACCTAAAATGTTGAGTGATTTCGGGATCATTACCTTACTAACCTTCACTTCGGCATAATTCAGCCAGTGTCATCTATATTATATATAATTATATAATCAGTATACACATATGTGGTGTAATCAATTTAAAACAATAATTTCAATAAACTCAAATGTAATATACAATGTTTAGCAGTTTGGCATTGTTTGCAAAGACCGTCTTCTGATGCAGTTCAACCAATATGAAAACATGAAAAACATAGTGTACGATGGTAACAACTCCAGAAATTGTCATCCAACTGTGAACAAGAGATTGAATTATATACCCTCTGGTTATTTGACATAGCCATGGACAATCTCTTATAAATGGAGGTTTTAATGGAAAAATCATGTAAAATAACCAGAGGGTAATCCTTTTGTGTTTCTCACTAACAAACGTTTTGGCTCCGTCTTTTTTGGATTTGCAGCACTTCGAAGCAACGCGGCTCAGTCAGAGGGAAGTAGCTATGGCTCGCAAGTCGGGGAGCCCAAAACCATCATCATCATTGCATTCTGGATCAAGAAAACATATATACATATATATATAGTAAACATCAACCTCAAGTTTTCAAATTTTAAACTGGAGCCCAATTGAATCCACATCTACATTACATACATCTACTATATGATTAGTACGGCATTCTTCAAAATAAGGTTGCAAGTTAAAATATGTCAATGCATAAACCAAAATTTATGGGGAAATTCGGGGGGATATCCCTAGAGTTGGTGAACACATGTAAAACCATGGGTTCCTCTAGATGTTCCCTGAAAAATCAAGCCTTTGAAAAAGAACACATGCGGAATTCAGAATGGAGGCTCCAACAGCTACTCTTGGAGCTTGTCCAATGCATTTCCAATGGCTTTCACACAAGTATCCAGACCTGAAGACCGCTGAAGCACGTGTTTCTTTTGACCCTACTTTTCAGGCGGTGACCTAGAATTTACCAGTCTTTGTGGTTAACGAAAGGGTAGCCAAGCAATATTTGAAATCTTGCTTTGGCAAAAGTTTCAGCAACATACAAAAGATATCAACAGATTGATTCAAGGTCTGAAGCCACATCTTTTACTCAATGGCAGCTTCTTCCTGACCGAAACCCAGGTCCCTAATTTCTTCACCATATGATTTCCAAAAAAACCTCCCATTTCTCAATATTTCTCATCCTCACCACGTTTCATCTTGGTGATGATTCTGCCGTTTCGGGTTCCCCCGGGACATAGCAATCATAGCACGAAGATCTGGCCGATGCTGGCTGGTCCACGTGACTTGGATCAAGCACATTTGATGCAAAGGTCGAGATTACCATCATGGTGCACCTGGGAGCGTGGTGGCTGCGCCTAGGATGATGTAGGCTGTGTCATCCACCCCCCTTCAATCGTTGGGATGAACGACATTGCCTAACAAAACACTCCCAGAATTGTTCTTGGCAAATACTCTGTAAGTGGTGACGCAGTAATGGTGTGGGTAACTGGTTGATATCCGTCGCCAACCTCCCCAAAGAAAATCTGTTGACTTGCGGATAGATGTGGATAGGTAACGCGCCTATCTGCGATGAAAAGCAACAACACATGTGAATCGGCATGAACTACTTGTTAATTCAGAGATTGATGGGAGGGGCTATATTACTGGGATATGATAGTTATGTGATGGGTTTTTAAGATTGCTGATGGCATGGTAATCCCCAATGGCAAGATCCGCTGATGGATGATTGACATCATTTCAAGCAATATAGCGGATTGATCCCAGAATCCATGCAATCTAAACCATGAAAGCCTAAAATCTGATGTTGAAAGATTTCTTCGTCTGGGGCTTTGTTGTCTACACATGGGGCCATTTTTCCATTGCAAAAAGGTGATAAAATCACAAATTTTAATCATCAAAACACTGGTTTTAAGATCCTCCATGTATATAATGCAGATATGTTTATAATATTATAGCATTACATCATCCACCACTTTTGGTGGTCGCAATATTGTACATATATATATATATTCTCCAGAAACATTTGTCAACTTGGGCAATTCGAGCCACCAATTCCCCGAAGCCCAGAGGGGATTCCACTTAAAAGTTGAAAGTGTAAATACCAAAAACAACAGTAATAGTAATAATAGTAATGATAGTAGAAAATAATAGGGATGATAATAGGAGTAAATAATAGGGATGATAGTAATCGTAAATAGAAGGGATGATACATAGACCAAACCGACTGTTTCGGTTGATGATTTCCTGAAGTTCGGCCTCCAACTGCCAAAGCCCACATGTTTTGAAGCTAGGCCACAATTTTTTCAAAGCAACTGCAAACAAGGGTGTGCTGCTTGCAAATCTGGGAAATGTCCTGTCGAAATTGGCCACCAAGGGTTTCTAGCAACTGTGGTAAAAGGTGATGCCCCAGTTCTTTAGCTAAGTTGGTTTATGACTAACATACCCGTTGGGTTTATGGTATATGTAGGTATACCGAACTGGATGGGGTCTATTGAACAAACCAACATTTCACTGGGGAAGACCATCTTGGTGCCCAGAGCCATGAAGCCAGTCGGACAATCCCTCGAATCATCTCCGCTGAAGCATCGTTGCCATAGTCATGGGGGTACCCAAGCTCGCTGGATGGCTTGTTTCATGGACAATCCGAAAATAACATTGATGAATTTTCTGGTACCAGCCTTTAGGAAACCTCCATATTGAACTTTGAATAAGCAGATATCATTTAAGTTGAAATCCCATTCTCCGATCATATTCACCTGTGTGCGAAGCAAACATGAATAGATCCAGGCTGGAATCGGACTCCAATCAGAATATGATCACCATCCTTGCCTCCAAACAGCTGAAAAAAATCACATCGATGGCCACAAAATCTTTAGAAAACAACTGTATGTTCTTATTCCATCAACAAAATGCTGCATACTATAGACTATACGGATGTATACGTATATGTACTATGTGTATTATCATGTATTATATGTATATATATATATATAACGTTCACATACTTTCACTCATTTACATCATCATCACTTTTTATCATGGTGAATCGGCGAATCTTAGATACGTGCTAAAAAAAAATGTTAGCTGGTTCGTACAGTTCACCATTGTAATCGCAAAATATTAAAGTCCTAGTTAGTATCTAACCAGTTGGTTGAACGTCTCCAAAAGTATTTTTCAGTACCAGTTGGAGCTGAAGTTTTCTCCCAGTATGTCCCAGTTTTTGTGTCTAAGTAATTGCAGCTACCTTCTGGTAAACTAACATAAATAGATATTAAAACTGGCCATAGAAATATTTGATTTACCCATCAAACATGGTAATTTTTCATAGCTATGTTAAATTACCAAAGGGTAACCAGTTGGTCCAGTGGAGCGTTCCACAAATCTCCCAGATACAACTCGCCCGCAACTCGCCCTGTCCGGACGTTCCACAAACTTCAGCGATTTGGACCTGCCGAAGACTTTGGGCTCCACCCCTATGGTGAAAACATGGGTTAATAGTGATTACTACATATGACTAATGGTTAATGGGGATCATTTTCATAGTCCCTTAAGGAATGAGTAGATGGTTTGTGATTAATAGTGATTAATGAGGTTTAACCAACGAAAAACGGACAATTTGATTGTTTTTGTGGATAAAAACAAGCAGTCTATGGGGATATCATTGGGATATAACCAATGATCCCTGGGTAAATGACACTCACCTGAAACTTGCGGATTCCGGATTGTGATTTGTTCTGTGACACAATTAAATAATATATTGTCATGATTATGTGATTAATTGATATATTGCGTGATTAAATCACAATTAATACTGATATTTTGTAAATTTTGTGTATGAATAATCACACATTAATTTATATACTATTAAATATTAAATTCATAGGATTGATATTAATAGTTAAGCATTTATAATATCATCATAATAGTTAATTAATTGTCACGTTTAGTCCCTGTCAATCATCATTAATTATTATTAATATGATATAATATGATGTGTTATCCTCGTTTTCTTTATGATCATGGTCATTTTGTTAGCTTCTATTTGGGAGTGCAGTTCGAGTTGTAAGTGGATATACATACATAGTTATAGGAGTTATATCCTAACTTATGGAGGTTCTGACCACAGCCATACGTATTTCTTTAACCCCAACGGCGCCCCCAAGTAGGTTATAAATCCCATTATTTTAGGCTTCTCAATCCGTTTCTTCTGGTCAATTCCCTTATATATACAATTGATTCCCTGAATCTCTATATATATATTATAAATTATACCTATTAAAAATTAAATAATATAATACAATAATATATTTCTCTTATAATGTATATATATAATATAATCTATACATATAACATTATATTATATTAGATTATTTTAGACTATATATTATTTTGTGATTTATATTATATTATATACTATATTATATATTATATTATATTGAAACATATATATATATAATATATTACATTATATTACATTATATTACATTATATTACATTATACTACATTATATTACATTATATTACATTATATTACATTACATTACATTATATTATATAGTATTTATTCTATATTCCATATTATATTATCCCAATACATACTGACCTGCGCAGCCAAATCCTGTAGAAACAGGCTCCTTGTTTAGGTGCCCTTTTTGCGCGGATGAGGGCATAACCAGTTTGTAGATATATTAGGCCTCATATGAATTACTATATAAATATAAGTATTATAAATAAACTATTATAAATATAACTATTATAAATATAACTATTACAATTAACAATTAAATATAAATATAACTATTATAGTTATTATATATATATTCATAGAATATATATTCATGGATAATATTCATAGTTATACCCATTGATCCCACTGCCAACCCTGCAACACCTTGTTTGAACTATGAGGGAATTGCGATCCCACCATGTTTGTATTAGGGTGTTGTTTTCAAAATGTACAAGATATGTTTCCAAAGCAAAAACATCACCAAGCTGGGGCCGGCACTTGGACGAACGTCGAATAGCCCAGTCATATATGGCTTTGACATGCTTTGACTGAAAAATACATTGGTTGATTGATTAATAATGGTAAATAGAGTATCACCATTCCATCACATGCTTCATCAATGTTTATCATTCTTCCATGAAGGATTTTTGGCTGTCCCCGCATTTTCGAACATCTTCAAAAGAATTCATATGGCAGTGTGTCAAAACCTTGTACCCCTGGTGAACATCAAAATAGCTGGTAAATGGATGTTCATCCCCCTAAAAATGGTATTAATAGGTATTGACCCATCCCCATATGGGTATTATAACTTTAACTAATCCCACTAAGACGAACCTGGGCATTCAACAGGGTCCCGCGTACACCTGCAGTTCGGCAACCGTGATGTGGACCTCAATAAGGCCTCGCGCTCATGTACACCTCAGCGATGTCTTCGCCGGGAGATACCTGGGGAACTCTACGAGAAACATGGTAGAAAATGCCAAAAAAAACGCATTAATATACCATTTCTGTGGGATTGCATGGGTATATTTGAGGATCTAAGTTGTGAATTGTACTATCTTGCACCTAGCTGTTTTGGCCTAATTTCTTGGTCATTTCCCTATGCTTTGTGGATAAAGAAACCTTTTTGGATTGGTGAGATATCCAGTGGTTGATACGACCCTCGGGTATCGCGTTGTGCGTTGTGACATCCCCATGCCAACTCCCATCCGACATGCCGACTGAAAAAAACACTACCGACTGGCTCCAGAGATTAAGAAACAAGAAACAGTACGTCCTTGGCTCGGTATTATTTGTTTGTTAATCTCTGGTTGGCATGAAACATATTCAAAGATGTTCCATCTGGCATTCAAACTCTGCATTTGTCGTACATGTCGAACATACCGCAATGCACAGGCCTTGGCACATCCAATCAGACCATTGCTCTTCAATAGCTACTCATAGTACAAATTCATGTAGATTTATATAGATATATAACATACCATAGATGCCCTCAAGCAAGTTCATTTTTGGCCGTACCATTCATCTATATATGAACATTAAGTGTCTTTCTACGCGGTGACAAACCAAGTTCATCAACAAGAACAGCTTATCAACCATATGTTTTACCACAAGGTGAGGCTCCCCAGTTAAGTTTTTTTCTTTAGACACCCGGTAAATATAGATAAATAAATATATCATATTTTATCATAGAATCATCATAGTATATCTACCATAAACCCATATAAACATCCATAAACCATAGATTTCAGAATATTATATACCAGTATCATATTGTTATATTTACCAGAAGCATTCATAAACCATAGAATTCAGCTGTTAAACTTGCACCAACTTCGCTCTTCAGTTTTTTTCCAACCCGAGAGTTGCCCAGTGCTTCATCCATGCTGCTGTCCCCCAACGACAGAATGTTCTTGCGCCTCGCAGACATATGGGAGTGCCAGTGGAGCCACCCAACAGGGCTTTATGCAGGGCTTTATTTCTAAGGCAATCTTAGTCAACAACCACAAACATTCAGGAACAACAACAGTTTATTGAATTGCAAATCAATAAACCAAGAACCACAAACATTTAGGGCTAAGGCAAGTATAGTTCTATTTTCTTCCGAGCTTTTATTTTGACACAACGGCTATCTATGGCTATCATTCCTGGTGAACGGAGGAAACGCTCCAGAGGTGCTGACGATCACCTTTTGGGGTCGGGTTGAATTTTTCAAGACCTTAGATCATCGTAGGTAGCCATTCCATGGTTTCATCCTTTCTTCCTATTAAACATTATTAAGCACTACCTAAATAAGAGTTAGACTACCTCTAGTTCTTTTTATTTGGGGGGGGGACGTAGAAAATATTCGAAGGAAGAATTACACATCCAATCAATGGGTTTCTCTGAGAAGGGGGTATAGAAACCCCTGAAAACATGCCGAAAAGTTGGAAACCTGGCATATATGGGGGAAACATCATCTAATTACATCATTCTGGAAAAACGTCTCTATCTTTTTAACTCGTTTTGGGGGTTGCCAAAAAAAACATGGCATACCCCAACAATTGGCTATCTCTCAATTGGACAAAGATGATTCACCGATGGAATTTACGGGTAGTTGAAACCTAACACCACTACCCAAAGATTTCAAACATGTCTTTTCCTTCAGTAAACTAACACAGCACTAAATCTATCCATGGCTTTCTGGTTCAGAAATGATCTACAAATTGTGAATGTTCCGTATCAATGTTAGCTTTCTATAGTCTTCTATGGCTTTCCCATGGATTTTCCATATGGTTTTTGTTACTCGAACCAGCAGGTCATTCATCGATGTTTCCAACATTCGAACGTTTCATGATATCCTGGGTCTCCGGGCTTAATTTTTCTCAGATGTTGGGAGATTCCATGATACCCCGATGCAACTCATATGTATATATATATATATAATATATATACATACCCTCTGGTTATTTCACATAGCCATGGAAAATGGCCCATAGAAATAGATGGTTTACCTATTAAAAATGGTAAACCCCGGATTAATAAACCATGGTGTATTATATAATTAGGGGCTACTCCTCCAATAGTCATTTCATCTGATACTTAAATGGTACCCTCCCAATTAAACAGCCGTTTAGGGTTTATTAATCCAGGGTTGACATTACATATATATATATATTATATATATATCTACACATAGAGTATCTCAGACTATTTCATTCTACGTCCATGGCGAATCTTCAAACATGACCATGCCCAAAAAGAGGAATTTAGAACATGATCATGCTCAAATATATCATTCTACGTCCTTCCAAAACGACGGCTAATCTAGTATCCCTTCAAATCCCGATGCATACGTCTCTAATAAACGTCCAAGGATTATGTGGTAAACACCAATGTTCACTCGGAAAAAGATAGGGCCCTAGGTGGATCAAAATACAGGTTACCCAAAAACATATGTAACAAGTGTATATTATATAATATATATATAATATATATATATATATATTATATATAATATATAGATAGATGTACTCAACCGCAACATCTCTCTACTTGTCCCGCAAGCCCAGACATTTTGACAAGTACTACCAACTAGACACTTGGATTTTGGTTCAGGCACCATCAAACATGTTTCCATATGTTTCCGATAGATTCACCAAGTATAGGTCATATCCTGTGGATTACTCAAACATTTAGACATATTTAGACGGTGAGTAAAAAAAATGGCAAAGTTTGCAGTGTCAAATCCATGGTCAATCTTGGACGCAGGAAAACTGGACTGGTCAGTATACATCCCCACCAGCAAAATGTTCATGGCTAAGGCTTCCTGGGGTAGACCCCAGCAGTCAATGAGCCACTGTAGCACACTCATGTAACTGGTGATATTCCATAAATGAACATGTATATATGCTCTATATATATATGAATGTATTTAAATGTATTTATTCTATGTATTTCTATGTATTTCAATGTATTTCTATGTACTTCTGTATTTATATGTATTTATATGTATTTATATGTGCCATGGTCAAAACATTGTTTGTGGGATATGGTTGTTCATCCCACAATTGAAATTGTAACAGAACTCGTGGTATGTAAATCTCTGTTGACAGATTGATGACCCTCCCCCCAACAACTGGGGCAATCATCCATTTACATCTATTTACCTTTTTTTGTCCGTGGCACATACAAAAGTGAGGACAAAATCCATGGTCATCAACTTTTACTAGCCATAATCAGCTTATGGTGTACATTATTGACCTACCAACCATCCTTTTGTCTTACCCATGATATCTGGATACATGCAAAAAAAAAATCAACCTGAAATATGTGTTTTTTCCTTCAGCTGCAATGAAAGCTACTACCCGGCTAAAAGCGAATAAGGTTCTTGCTGAGCTTGCGAGACACTTCTCCAAAACTGCGTCATCATCTTTGCCGCCTCTTCCTTCTACCATATTTGAGTTTCTCCCTGATTTGTGTCCAGTTTTCAACTGGATTTCCGCCTCCCTTTGCCTTGCTGCAATTACCCTTGTTGCCCCCGCCCATCTCAGCGGGAGGCCTTGATCCGGTTTCGACAAGCACCACTGATTTTAAGATGCGTATTTTAAGCATCGATGCAATGCAAATGCAAGTTGCAAAGAACTCGCAGCAGGTCAGCTGGGGGTACTGATTGAAAATGCCGTTCGGCATTTTCAGCCTGCAATGTGGTTCTTTTGGGCACACCAATCCTTTTGCGCATCATTCCAGTGACGAGAAGCACCGATCTTCCCAGTGCGGATCCAGCTTTACCCAATGTTTATAATCTTTTGAAATCCATAAAACTGATTCATACGGAAAAAAATCCAAGTGATAAATTTAGCGCTGTGATTATCATCATTTAACATCCCATTAATCCCATGAAATTCCACTCGCTTAGCAGCGAGATCTCCGGCCGGCGTTGTTTGACGCCTGTCACCACGTCCGTAGACGCGCGACACTTCCGCCGCAAAGGCGTTCACCTTCCAGTCCAACGGCGACCTCCAACAGGGATCACAGGTGCATCCCTTCCCACGTTGTGCTTATGGCTATGGACCAACAAAAATGTTGGTTTTTCGGCTGTTTTTATGGCCGTTGAATGTGGGTAAAACAATGCCATAAACGGCAAAATGATTGGGAATGGTGCAAATACCACCTATAAAAATGGTGATGCTGGGGGATACATGGGGATGTCTTATGGGGATCTCCAAGTCACCATAGGTTTCAATACTGAAAAGGTCTAATGACTTGGATGATTTGGGGGGTACCGCCATTTTAGGAAACCTCCATATCATGGGGGTGAATGATCATGTGGCAATGTGGTACTGGATAAATCCTACAATAGTGGGTCAAAAGTGACTATTGGGAAACTGGGAAATTGATGGAAATTGGGATTTACCATCTGGTTATGATTGTCCAGTTTGCAAGCTGGAAAATTACAATGTTCGAGAGGCAAATCATAATGTTTATCATCGATAAATTGGACATTATCCATATAATTAATGACACAAAATGACACCATGTATATTAAGGCATATTTTTACATCGCTATAGTGATCATGACTCTATATTAATGACTAATGATTATTATAGCATGAAATTATGACTACTGTATGTCACTATGTAATTATGTGCTGTATATAGTCATTTTGGCCATAGATTTTAGTCACTTAAGGGATACCCCCACACAATGTGAGGGCCCGGCTTGGTTTAAGGGGGATATAACGAGCTAGTTTATGTTTTTTTAAACCAACTTATAATTGGGGGGCCTCACCTTGCAGGAAATGGATATTAAATATTAACCCACAGGGGAAACCCTTTCGGAAAATTATCTATATATAAATGCAGGAAAACAATGAATTGTAAGTGATACCATCTACACACGATGTTCAACGGACTGGTCAAACGAGACATATTGAACATTAATTGCATCAAACAATGAGAGTCAACACAGGTTGAGTTGGAACTACCTTGTGACCCCAAGTACACCCACGCAACGTCTTGCGTAGTGAGTCATTCACAGATCCCGTTTCTTTTTTCCATACAGGGGGTTAACCACATCCACTGTTTTGAAACAAAGTTCAATATTAAAAAAAATAACATTGTTTGTTTTTCCCATCATCAACAAATCTTAGAAACTCTGATTTGTGTTTAAAAAAAACACTTGCCAGCATTCAATGGATTGGTTTATGGGGAACAAAAAAGGGCCAGTGTCGTTTTTTAGCATCACATAATCAGGGTTTCACCAAGAAGCCGAGAAAGCGAATTTCACATGGGAAAGCTATCGACTTCGAAAAATCATATTTCACCATGTGGACTTCAAAATATTTTGAATGATTCTATGATATTCTATTATGTTTGGTGGATCTACTAAAGAACCTGGATCACAAGATCTGAAGGATGGCACATTGGAACCTTAACATACCTGGACACATCGTCTGGAACTGAGGATGATTTTGTAACTCCCCACGCCATGTCTAGTGACAGTCTTTGGCGATCTTTGGCGTTTTGCTGCCTTTCTGACATCAATCTCCATTGTCACTGGGAATTTTATCCCCGCTAGCAACCACCATTTCAAGCCATGTTTCACCCGCACCAAAAATGGAAATCATCTGAAATCATGTCTTCTCATAGAAAATCATAGAAATACTGGTTTGTCCAATAATTGGGTATACGGTATATTAATGTATATTATTTATACACACCGTTATATACCCCTAAAATCCACCGTTCATGATCATATTCATGGTGAGCTTGTTTGAGATCATAAAACAATCCCAATAAAGTATCATAGAAACATATAGAAACCAAACAAAAAGCATTCAGGATTTGTCATAATTACTGTATGCCCTTCGTCGGCATCACCCTTTGCCTCCTGCACATTCACCCCCGAAATCACTGACGAGGTGCGACGTGCAAGAATTTTCATAGGTCGTCCTGGCAGACAGCACCTGTCCAAGTAGGTTATCGAAGCAGGATGTCATGGATGGGATCCCTCGGATGTGGGATACCCAAGGGGGCCAGGCCAGTCCTGGTCATATCAGATTGGATGCCAAGCAATGCCAAGCAAGATAGTGCAGGCACAAAACTTAACTTTAAATGGCTAGTGGTAACACGTTTTGCACAAAACTCCTATTCTTTAGAATGATATGATTCATAATATGATGAGCTTCTGCTTGTGGAAGAAAACAAATCATACAGAGTGGTACCCCCCATTTATGTTTGTTGGCTTATAGTCCCCATTAATTGGTTCGATTCAACCTCCATAAACCCAACCGATATTCGAGTGACAACTGGGGCAGTGGCGCTATTGTCTTGCAAACATACAGTGACCAATGGCAGTTTTTGTTTTCTGCAACTAGGTCTTGCAGGTATGGTCACTAACTTAGCGCTTCCGAATTGGGGCATAAACCCTACCCTCTGGTAATTTAACGTAGCTATTCGAAATGGCCATTTACAGTGAATTTTCCCATCAAACATTGTGATTTTCCATAGTTATGAGTTTACCAGAGGTTACTTATTGGAATCATGTTCAATAACTTCGCTATGGGGCATCATCCGCTAGACCAACCGTGGAAAGTCGAGCACCATCCAGCTGTCCCAACCTTAACGCTCTCCAGGGCTGGAAACAGAGTGGGCAAGAACTTCTGACAACTCCTCAGATTCAAGTGCGGCTGTTTAGTGACCAAGAACTCACAAGTATATATGCCAACTATATAGCGCTATATAGTGCTTGGTTTGGGGGTGGGGTTTGTATATCGAATAATTCCTGGAATGATTGCAAGAACTGTCATGAGATCAGGCATCACTCCGCATGTTACCATAAATTATAAACCAACAAGCGTTCAGGCAAGAAGTGCTACACTATAGTGGTAAACTCAATCTCCATGTTCGGAGAGAAAGGACCATTTTTTTCTGGATTTCAAGACAACTCTTGGGAAATTCCATGAAATTCCGAACTAAAAACTGAGTTTTCTCGTAGTTTTCTCGTCATTTCCCCATGATTTTCTCGTGATTTTCCCATGGCCAAGGTTCAATTCGATCCAGCCCCTCTCAGCGTTGGTGATGAGCACAACCTGCAGCCGATGGCGCCATGAAGGCGCAGTGAAGCCATGGCGCCATGGGTCGGTTATACCCCGTCGAAGCTATATATATTTGAAATTTGAGTTACTGCCTCGAAGTTTAGAGGTTGTTTTTTTTTCGCACCTGATCTCATATCAACTCTTACAGCATGTCTAAAGTTCAAAGCATTTGATCCCATAGCAAGACAGCTTTCAACTTAACTTGCAGGATGCCAGATCGGGATAACTTTCAAGTCAAGTCAGTCAAGGGTAAACACCTCACATTCGACCCTACCTCCACTTTGGCTTTGGGGATGGCACACCTATATGCAGGGTGGGGTAGGCTTGGGGTGGGGTGGGATGTTGACGTTCACTTGCACACCAACATGACGCCACGCTATCATTTCTTCTCCTGGCTCCGGCCTGGGGCTGAGGTAGGGTGGGATGGGTGTGATAGTGATGATGATGATGATTATGATGTAGATGGCGATTATAATGAACGTAATGATGGCGATGATGATGGTGATGATGATGAATACGGTGATGATCATGATGATAATGATGATCATGATGATGATGAATATGATTATTATTACAATGATGATGATTATGTTTATAATATTTATTTTTATTATGATGATGATGAGGACGACGACGATGATGATGATGATGATGATGATGAAGATGATGATTTTCGAGTTACTCGCGAATACATATTGGAGTTACAAGCGAGCAAATGTAGGACCTACAAACGAGATCAAACGAGACATCGCCCCGCGCGCAAGACATCAGTGTACATGGCTCTTTTTCGCAAGCTAAACAAGCGATTTATCACATTCGACCCTACCGCAGAACAGGGGTAGGGTCATATGCGAAAACATTGGTGTAGGGTCAAATGCGAGGCGCGTACCTCAGTCAAGATACAACGAATCTGAAGTTGAAATAATTTATGCACATGTACATTTGATCCGTTAGTTTGTGAATATGACACAAGGTGAGGCCCGTCAGTTTTCTTTCTTATAATCTATTCATCCCCATGACCTAGCTCGATGTATCTATAAAGATCTATACACCATTGAACTCACCATTCAATCCCAATCCCCTCAAATTCATTCAGATTCCATTAACATCCATTGACATCCACTAATGGATTCCATTAACATCCATGACGTCAGCAACCGGGAGCCCGGGAACTTCCCCGGAGAGGCACCGTCCCCAATTGCTTGGCGATGCGCAAGGTCTCGGCCGCGGCTGTGGCCACCTGATCGGTGCAACGGTGCAACGGTGCAACGGTGCAACGCCCGCAAGACAAGATGGAGCTTGGTATAAAATCCTACGAAAATCCTACTTTCAAACATCTGAAACAGTGATACATATTGATACATATTGATACATATTGATACATAACTATTGATAAAATTTTAAATTACTGTTTGATGTTTTTTGCAGGTGATGTACAGTTAGTTTTTATGACTTTTATGTTTTTTACCAACCAACTATTGTTGTAAAGCCAACCGCTCGTTGCTGCTTTCAACCCATCTGAACGAAACTACGTCAATTTGGGAGCGTCATCCTAGGTGGTCATGAAACAAAGACATGCTTTGAGACTACCGGCTAGAACCATGATATGAGAGATCATTGGATATCTTTGGATTTCCATGGATATGTTGACCCGTGGTTAAAACCATCATTGTCCCCATGAAAAATATGCAATAACCCATGAGGTACCTCCACCATGTCCGCACCCATGTGATTGCGGCACGCCGCACCCAAACAATATTGGGACCAGTCAAGATCTATGATACCTTATTTGTATCTACTTGTGGTGAACACCACTATATCAGCTATTCTTATGTTCACCAGCATACCTTTGTATATCCCGCACTGGCTGTTCATCAGTCGTTTCGGATCATAATCACTAAGTCACTGCCCCCCACTTACCCTCTGGTAAACTAACGTAACTATGGAAAATCACCATTTTTAATGGAAAAACTCACTATAAATGGGCCATTTTCAATAGCTATGTTAAATTACCAGAGGGTAACATATGGAAAACCCCCATGTTTAAAGCTTAATCATCTATTTCTATGGCCCATTTTCCACAGCTGTGTCTAAAAAAAACAGAAATTAAACCTGCAAAGTTCAGCTATAAATTGGGATTACCCGAATCCATACACAATGATCTCAGTGACGATGATATTGTTGATAGTTAAATCCTATATCTTGACCCTGCAGATCTTAAAATTATCCAGAATGATGGTTGGTTTAATAACTTTGGACCTTATGATCATACTTATCAATCACTTTCAAGCTATATGAATCAATGCATACATAGTTAATTTTTCATAGTGATGTGGATTATAAATTCATGGGTGATTTGGATTGTGAAGGGTGATGAATAGTGATTAATAGTATGCATTCACCAATGAATCGTAGTGCTAAATAGTATTCATTGAAAAATATCATGCATATTCATGCATAGTAGTCATCAATAGTATTGTTTATTGTTACCATTAGTTTTCATTGATAGTGATTCATAGTGACAATGATGCATAGTGATAATTTGTGACTATGCAATAGTGATTGATAGCGATTCAGGGTGACGAATAGGTCTTGACCATGTTCTGAATGAATTTGGATCATCAAAGTCGAAACTTCCCGAGACCTTGTAGAGCTGTTGTCGGTGATAGTTAAGAACTTCGGAGCCTCAAGTTCTCTTCGCCGGGTCTGTTCTCCCAACGCTGGGAGGGCGCCCGGCCGCCCGGGCGTGCCGTACTTCGGGATGTATATGAGAGCTCCATCAGGAAATAACTTGGTATAGGAAACATGATGTTTTTTTTTTTCCAGGAGTCGGGAAAGAATGAGGTACCCTCTGGTTATTTAACAGTTCGCCATGGAAAATCACCATTTTTAATACGTAAACCCAGGTAAACCATCTATAAATGGGCCATCTATACCATGGCAATGTTAAATAACCAGATGGTATGTTCTGGTAAACATACAAAAAACTATGGAAAATCACCATTTTATATCTGGGTAAATCCACTATTTCAATGGCACATATGATTTACAGATAATTACACTATGGGATTCATGGAACCAAACATCACGAGGTTTTTTTTCAGCTCCGCCTTCCGAAGATGAAACAAATGCTCCGGAGATCTTTGGTGTAAAAGCTTGCGAAAGCGGTGAAAGGCTGAATATATATATAATTATATATATATGTGTGTGTGTGTCACTGTCTCTAATGTATATATATATAAAGAATCATATAATATAATATACATATAATATGATATAAACACAATATACACATATAATGTATAATATATATATATATGTATAATATATATATATAATGTATAAACATATTACTATATATGTAATATATATATATTTAAATATATGTTTAAATATATGTATATAACATAAATATATATATAATATAACATATATAACATATATAACATATATAACATATATAACATATATAACATATATAACATATATAACATATATAACATAT
>Ga0126342_10010027_pt1 | contig 16955 bp, 16 predicted proteins | sample Cyp1metagenome_FD_92528 | JGI IMG/M metagenome (GOLD analysis project Ga0126342, IMG submission 92528) | Coral microbial communities from Lord Howe Island, Old Settlement Bay, Australia - Cyphastrea 1 metagenome | ecosystem: Host-associated > Invertebrates > Cnidaria > Coral ... | reverse complement strand
AATATATATATATATATATTATATATATAGTATATATATATATATATAGCATATATATATAGCATATATATATATATATATAGCATATATATATATATATATATATATATATATATAGCATATATATATAGCATATATATATCGAAACAATGGGATTTATATCTAGAAACCATAGGAAAAATGATGATTTAATCAGCAACATATAGTGATTTAAGAAATAATTGTGGGTTGATACCCTCTGGATCCACAGAGCTGGCTCGAAAATCCCAGTCGAATTTACTGTACAGTTCGAGCCTTTACCAGTTATAAATGATTATAAGGTTATTATAACTGGCAAATACAAACTTATTTATAACGCTTATGTATGTAAAGTCTTATTATAACTTATTTATAACGGTTATACATTGTTATAAGTTATTAATTGTTACCGATGGGGTTATCATTCCATAAATTTGGTTATAATTGACTTAAAACTTATAAGGGGTAAAGGGACCTGACTGTGGGATAACCAACTCCTTGGAAACATGGATATCATCCATGCCATTTGGGACCCCTTCCTGTTTCAGTTTCATACATTGTGAGTTGCTTTGTACGAGTCGTTGTGATGTCCTCGCTTAAAAAAATAAACGTTAAGCACACATTAAAACGTTACCACCATTGAACTTGTTAGTCCTATCCATGGTTCTATCAATGAACAAAATAGCCGTTTGGCAATGGTGTTGATGAAACACCCCTAAGACCCTAAGACTTTGAATCACCAAAGTTTTATGGTGAACCATCATCAGTTTTCCCATCCAACAACGTTGCTCAGTTTCGGACAACCCACAGAATCAGCCTGCTGTTGCATGTACAATTTTATTAATGACAATCAACGATATCCGGTTATATATAGATTCCATTAGTTACCCTCTGGTAAACTAAGATAGCTATGATGAATCATCATTTTTAATGGGTAAATCAACTTTCAAAAAGAAACCGTTCTCAATAGCTATGTTCAGTTACCAGAGTGTATATCCTATGAGAAGATATCCCCATAAAATGGCTTCATACCCGAATCTTTGTTGCATCACATTAAATCACCAGATCTGAAATATTTCCCATCACAAAAAGATGCTATATGTACCACTGGTTGGTGGTATACCCCCTTTCAAAAAAATAATGGAGTTCGTCAGTTGGGATGATGACATTCCCAACTTAATGGACATTCATAAAATTCATCTTCCAAACCACCAACCAGACCACGTAAATATCACATCCCAGTGTTATTTTGATCTCCCAATGGTGAAATCCTGCGAACTCCCCCAGATCCACAGGTCATCACCCGGCCACATCGTCCCTTGCGGCGCGGGCCCCGGCGTGACCGGCGTGACCGGCGTGAGGGGCCACGGCATGCTTTGGCCGCGGCCGGAGGGCCAGGGGGAAAACGCCATGAGCACGCTGCGTTGTGGCGTACCGCTTGGTCGATACAGATTTGTAGCTTTCACAAGATGGGAAAATGATGGGAAAATGATTGGAAATCAGAAATTAATGGAATTCTAACTGGCTTAAAAAGATAGCCCTATTTATATCTAAGGGCCAAAAGCGTATTGCCGGCATTGCCAAGAACTAATACAATAATAAGATATAATAAGATGGAATAATCTAAGATGGACAATTTGGAATGAATTATACATTTATCCAATTGATTAATCAATTATGGATTCTGATTACTGGAGGTGGTTTTACTACGTGTTTTCAAAGGATTTCAAAGGATGTCATGGCTTAGCAGCAACCCCGATAAATTAACTAAGTAGTAGTATACAGATGTATACAGTATTCCGTATAGCCTCTTTTTAATGACCAATCAACACTGGTATATGTTCAATGATTCATATCGCAGCTGCGCTTGTTTCCACCGAGAAATTGTCGATGAAGAATAAGGTGATTTAGGCAATAATCAGCATTGAGAAGAGTCTCCCATCGAAATCAATTATCAACTCGTTGTGCGTAGGCATGGAGGTCGCCAAAATATGCCATTTGCCTACTATGTTCTATATGGATTTGAGTGTTTCCTCTATGTTGGGGCCATTTTGTGCTTTTTATCCCATTGCTTCCGAAGTCGGAAAGCTGAAAGTTTCTCAAATCGCCATGAGAATCTGCGTCTTCGGGCTTCTTTGGCCCTATTTTCAGACTTGAGGTCACGGTGAAGCGGAGAAACCTGGAGACACCCAGCAAAAAGCATATTCTGGCGCTGTTGTTAGCATCAACCATCTCTTCTGGGGTATATATATATACACACCCTCTGGTTATGTATGACAAAATAGCTATTGACAATACCCCACAGAAATTGCACCTTCTGGGGTCCACAAAGGGGGACCCATCAGCAAGGAAAATGCAGAGAACAACTGTCTGTGCCATGGTCAAAACACAGTGTGTGTATCTATATATATACATATGTGTTAGTGTCATTCATATCATCCATCTTATATTGTGCATCCAAACATACTAGGTACATGAATCTGAAAGTGACTTGATGACACCGAAAACAAGCCTTGTTTTCACATCTTTTTGACCATGACACATCTGCTGCTTGCGATGCCAGTCGCGGTGCCGCAAATCGATCTTTTGCCACCGCCCTTCGGGTCTGGGGACATCAAGAAGGACTTGCCGCCTCGGCATTGGGTCTGCAGATGGATGTTGTTATTGGATAGATGTTTCGCACTTTGCCAATATCCGATTATCCAATATCAATATCAATTATTGGATAAATATGTTATTGATATTGATATTGGCCAACATGGATATCCAATATCAATATCAATTGCAGATGGATGTTGTTGTTATTTAAGATGTGACCCAGTTCCAATGCCAACTCATCAATCCATCAATGAAAATTCATCTCCGAAATTCATCTCCCCAGGTCTGATGCCATGGGGCTACATGACTACCCGGCCTGGTAAACATACAAAAAGCTATTGAACATGACCATTTATAGTGGATTTTCCCATTAATAGCATGGTGATTTCCCATAGTTATGTTAGTTTACCAGAGGGTACTCATTCCAATGGAAACAAAGGGTCCGAACTTCAGAGATGTGCAGTATAACACAGATTGTTTTACAGGTAGGACAGTATAGAACAGTAGTCCAATGTCTGGATTTCGCAGGAGGGACATTATATGGTTGGTGGTTTTAACCATCTTGAAAAAATATGAGTTCGTCAATGGGGTTGGGATTATCCCATAAAGTATGAAAATAAAAGCCATGTTTGAAACCACCAACCAGTTATGGCATTACAGTTATAGCTCTTAACAGACCCATATGCTCCATGGTGCTGGTATATTTACCTACATGACTGGGTGATTTTTAGGGCAAATGTAGGTAAATATACCAGCACCATGGAGCATATGGGAGATATAACTGGCTCAAAAAGTACAGACCAATTCACATGCCCCGGAAATTGGGATGTGACCAAAAGGATACCATCATTTTTTTAATGAAACCCACAAATGACACCATTGGGTATAATTATATATATATATATATTTATAATTATATCGATTTAATAAAATTATATATATATATAATACATATAATAATATATTATAATGATATCGTATTTGGGATCCCGACGTTCAGGTTCCATGTCAATGACTGCCATTTTGGAGATCCCGGCGTTACTTTTGTCGAACAGGATCCAGCACTTTGAACTGCCCTGGGCGGGTTCGTGATGTTCACGGGCACAAAAAACCTGATGATTTACAGTGACCTTCATGGTGACGTCGTGGAACAAATGCAGGACAACCCCATGGAAAACACCATGTTCTTGATAATTATGAGCCATGGTCAATACTCACTATATGGTTGATGGTCATCCCATCCATAATAAGGATCCTTATAATGGTTATTATAAATCCCTATGAACCATTGGATGACTAGCCCCTATTAATGGTCATTAACCATGAGTATTGACCATAGCTCATATGATTCTTCCCCTGGCACATGAATGTTCTTGATGTCAAGATTTTGGGTCAACATGGTCAAGCCTCAGCCATTTGGACATACCAGGCATACTGCACAACCACTCACACTTGTAATCCCATCTCCCTAATTGACATCATTAAGCAATTTTCCTTGCGGGGTATTGTATCCAATATTGGGTGTATTTTCAGGATTTCTTCCCAGCCATGATCAACCACTGTAGCACCGGATAGAAATCATTCTCTTGAAGCGAACCGGCTCGTCCTCCATCCTTGTTGGTAATCGCCAATGTGATCATGATCTCAGGTTGCGGTCTGCATCCCGCAACGGGAGCGCTCGTCGCAAACTGAGCAAGTCTACTTTATGGACTGTTCACAAAAAGAGATCAAATGATCAATTTGTGTACAAGTAACCAACCATTAAAGAAGGGTGTAGACCGACCAAGAATGTGGGGTACAAGTTTAAATCCTTGCGGCATATTGCGGGTAACTGCACTTGTGCATAGGCTGCAGTCTGATGGAAGAACATGAACACTGCCAAGATTGGGGGATGTCCATGCCCATCATGGCTCTCAACCACCACCTGTGATGCACATCATCTGCCCAATTGATTGGAATATCTATGTAGCTTAGACCATAGATTCCATACATGATTGGCCACCTTAGAAGGGTATCATGGCAAAGTCATCTTCTATAGATTTATTGATACCTTCCGGCAAACATACAAAAAGCTATTGAAAATGGCCCAGTCGAAATAGTTGATTTACCCAGCTATAAAATGGTGATTTTCCATTGTTATGTAAACGTTTACCAGAGGGTACCTTTCCAAAAAACTTTTCTTTTGCCAGATCTTTTTGGCCGAGCTATGTGAAGCTCTGTCGCAATAAACCAAGCAGAACTAAGAAAAACCGAAAATCATTTTAAGGGGGCCCATCCCGGAGAAACCAACAAATTATCAAATCTCTTGTTACCCTCTGGTTATGACTAACATAGCCATGGAAAATCACCATCTATAAATATTAAAATATCTCAAATTTCCCCAGGTCGGCTGATTCAAGTCCGAAAACACCCCTATTGGTGCTAGTAAAATCACTCTAAAAACCTCTTGTTTTCATGGTCGACGTCACCCAAAGTCGGCGGAAAAAACTGTCGCCCAACACGCCACTGGGTGCTCCAGTCCAATACAGCGATCGTAATCAGCACGCAGAGACATTGGATGCACCTGCAGCGATCAATTCGAGAGGTACAACCACCATTGGAAATCCACCAAAAAATGGGAAAATCATTGGGAAATCATGGAAAATGATTGTAAACATCTACTATAAATGGAGGTTTATGGGATTTATAGCTGGGAAAATCATTGTCGGGGATTTACCAGCACACCATGATCGATTGCCGGAGGGTATAGATTTTGAATTACTCTTAAAATCGGTACCCTCCCCCAACATCCTGAGTTACGGTAACATTAAAAAAACATCGGTTGCCCAGTCATCATCACCATGGAGAAAAGAAACTATTACAGTAGCTGCATGGTTAGTCTACATAAAAGGTCTCAGCGAATAAGCAGTGAACAATCTTTTTTCCAAGGGGAAAAGAACGAGATCTTCTTGGAAGGGGAAAAGAACGTACCCTCTGGTAAACTAACATAACTATGGAGAATCACCATGTTTATATAATGGGAAAATCCACTATAAATGGTCATTTTCAATAGCTATGTTAAATTACCAGAGGGTACTAGCGCATAAAGAATTTCGAGTTATGTAATGAACTGTCATAGGGCATGATATCTGGCCAATTGGGGATGATTCCCCCATAATCCAAATCCCATTCTTCTGATGACGTCACAACATTTGAGGTCGTTGTAATTCACCCATTCAAACCATTGTCCATATTTATACCCCTCATTATATCCTTCTTATATTCTCATTATATGGATGTGGGTCAGAATTGGGTACCCCAATAAATATATATATATATATATTATATATATAGATAGATGGTTGATACTAACCTGAGTCATCAATTTTGACAAATACCCATATATCAATGGGAAATTCAGGATCCTAAAATGGAGGTACTGTACCATATAAGACCATATTCTGCGCCTATCACCCGCGGCACTGCGAGCAATTTGACCCACCAACTTCCGGCTGCGTTGAATGTTGGCCTGAAAACAGGGCGCCACTCGAAAAATGGCTGACCCACGCATAGTTTGAGAGCCATATGCGGGTTTATCTATGTGTGTATATAATATATATATATATATATATATATATATATATAAATGTAATATGTAATAAAACTTACATGTATAATCATTTGTATATAATAGATAATAGACTATATAATTACTATATACTATAAAAGGAACTACTGTATCTCCAGCATTTTTTTGAAAGACAAACGTAGCGAACCTTTCTATCCCATGCTTATCCAATGTTATCCAAAGTTTTGACCATGGCGCACTTACGGGTTTGCACAAAAACAACACAGACTTCAAGATATGGCCAGTGAATGATCACAAAAAAAGGTTACGCGATGAAACATCTTGAACCTCTGGGATACAACTTAAGCTGAATTCTGAGATTTGGAAACTTCGGTGTTTTAGTCTTCGACGTCGTTTCCCAATGTAACACCTCCGGTGAGCCCTCTGTATAAACAACATGTACACCGGAAGTCTTGGGAATCTTGAGCATGAGTCCCAAAGTCCCATAGTTTGTCCTTGCGTATTGCGATTTTCGGATCGTGCGATCTCCGGAATATTGTCGCAACCATGAACAAACCAATGCTAAGCTTGGAGGTTGATTCTGCTGGAGTAGTAAAGAAGAGGACAAAAACCCGACATTTGAGAAACTGAGAAACTGATAGAAGACGTGTTAGCTACACTTGCAAAGCGTTTGCACTGCAGTTGGCTAAACAAACCATATGGAAGTGGCAACATGGCGAATTTCCACTTCTGCGGTTGATTGAAGTTCGCCTTGATGTCTTCCATATCCTCGGCGATCCGATCAAAAGTTTCCTCCTGGACGAGGGGTGCCCTGTTTTTGCTGGTCAAAAGTTGACCCGGCCCACTTTTCTCTGGATATCACTGACACAAACATCATTCAGACTGATATTCTATGATTGGTTAAAACAGGTTTTTTAACCGTTCATGATGAAGGAATCACCAGATTGATCTGCAAACTATCTTGTCAAGGGGGATTAAATATGCCATCTATTCAAAGCAACACAGACCATCTATGATACCTGATTGGTGGTTTCAACCCCTCTGAAAAATATTAGCCAGTTGGGGTTACTATTCCCAATATATGGAGAAAAAAAGCCATGTTCCAAACCACCAACCAGATACCAAGGTTATTTTGACACCACCGGCATCTAGCAACACAAAATGATCGGCATGGTTCACCAACAATGGAGACTTCGCGGGCAAAACATACAGGATGGGGCTTTGAAGATAGCGTTCAGTTGGTTTATAAGTGGCTTAATTCTATGGTTTATGCTAGGTATAACATGGTATAACTATAGTATTCATGGGGATTATTTCATAGTTTATCAAGCAACGTTCACATCACTGGGGGGCCTCATCCTGTAGGCCATGCATGGCCATGTTGGGATCGTAACGGTTCCCACTCCCAAGAAAGCGACCGGGCAACTGGACGAAGCCGGGCAACTGGAAGATTTACGATTCGGAGTTGGTGACCTACAAGTGATTTCATGGGGATTAAGTGGGGATTTAGTGGGAAATAGTGGATTTACCCATTAAAAATGGGTGGATTTTCCATAGTTACGTTAGTTTACCAGAGGGTAGCCATGTGGCAGTGTGTCAAAACCAATAGTACCCCTTTTTTGTTCACATCAAAATAGCTGGGATTTATGGATGTGAATAACCCACTAAAAATGGTATGAAAATAGGTATTGATCCATAGCCATATCTGCATCTAAAGTACTCAGTTGTAGCCCTTAACAGCGAAAAACGTGGTTTATAATGATATGCAACCTTAGCTGCAGGAGTGACACTCCCGTTTTATAATTGTTAAGGGCCACAACTGCAATGTCTAGTGGGAAATTGAAACACTTCATGGTAGTCCCTAAGTTTTGGGCTCCCTCTTTCTAGCTTCCCTATGAATCCAGAGGGTCCTAGCAGAAGGATTGACTCCCAACTGTCAACGGATATCCTGTAATACCTGTATGATTGACCTTGTCTATACATATAGCATGGTTTCAAAATCCTCTATATATCTATACCTCTATTTCAACACACAGATGTATACATACTCTTGCATGTACTATATGTAACGTACATATACACACACACGTATATTATGTATATATATATATACATACAGTAATACAGTGTACACAAGTAAATAATCATATATATATATATATATACACATGGGGGCTTCCCAAAATGGGGGTATCCCCTAATCATCCAGTCGTCATGAATAAAAAATAACTCATGACCAATCGTATAGCTTAATCCATGGTGACGACTGGGGATCTCAGGGCTGCAAGAGCTCGACCATTGGGCCACTCTCCTGCTCATGCATCTTCTCCAGGGTTGCGATGCCAATTTGTTCTGCCTTTTCAAAGAGAACCGAAGGGAAGCGAGGGGGAGCCGAAGGAAACCATGCAGAGAAGCTGTTGCAGGACCGGGCTTATTTTCATGAAATTATGGAATACAGGACAATAGGATATTAGAAAAAAAATATATATAATTTGATGTGTGTGTGTGTTTGTCTGAAAATGGGGTATACCGCTTACCGCTTCCGGTAATTGAACATAACTATTGAACATGGATCAAACTGTCTCTGATTTACCTACTAACTAAGAAGGTGATTTTTCGCGGCTATCTGGGGCATATAAGCCAACTTACTGTGGTGATACATCCACCTGTATGAACTGCACCCAGCAATAGCCTGAACCAGCTCACACAAATTCTACTGATGGCTGATGTGGATAACCTCTCACCCAAGGATCAGAAAAAATGTGGGTCAAACGAATCCCCTGTTTGGCCTGGGTCATTCCCAGTTCTACTGATGGTCATTTTTCATTTCTATCCCCATGTTCAAATGTTCAAACGAATCCCCTGTTTGGTGGGTCTCTCCCATCTGGACTAGTTATATCCGACCCAAAAATGGAAAACCTAGACTCAAACGACAGGGCTCCCCAAAAAGATGCGGAACATGTTCTTTTTCAGCTAGTTCAAGAATATGTAACCATAATTCCCAGGTGTCCAACTTGTCTATGGCTGGGGGCTGCTATGTACCTATGAGTCAAGTCAGTGCACCCAAGAATGGATGGTTGAGCCGATTAAGCTTCTTTGTTGAGGTGTCCTGGGTCCGAAATTTTCACCCAGACCGGCCATGTCTATACCTGGACTTTCAAAAACCATCGAAAAAAGGACTTCAGAAAAAAATACAGTATGTCCAAGCCCATTGAACATGAACATGTCCACATGTTCAAGTGATATCACTTCAAACATTTCTTACACTCTGGTCATGTCACAGTAATTCAGTCATTCCTATTGAACATCCTCCAGGCCACGCTGCCTTCACCACCAGCCCCAAGGAACGCGAGAGAGAAGCCTTGGACCTGAAAGCTGGGAGATCCGGATTCTTCAAGCGGAGGGGCTTCCGTTTTGTGGTTTACTGGTATTCGCCAAATCAATGGATAGTACTATTCTATGTTACCATTGTAGCTGATGTATACATATACATATGTACTGTACTGTAATGCAGTGTAATGTACTGCAATGTAGTGTAGTGTGATGCAATGTAACGTAGTGTAGTGTAATGTAATGTAATGTAGTGTGGTGTAATGTAGTGTAATGCAATGTAACGTAAATGTATGTATTACAGTATTATATCCGTATATCAGTATATCAATATATCACTTTGGTCAATACAATGATATACAATCACTACATTCCATGGCTTGGTTTCGTTGGGAAAATCTTCACTGGAAACCAACCCACTGACCCAAGCATCAGCATCTAAGAATCTATGACTCCCCGAGACTATCTAAGTTGGTTTACATAATCGCTAGGCTGGTTGGTGGTTTCAACCCCTGTGAAAAATATGAAAGTCAGTTGGGATGATTATACCCAATATACGGAAAATATAAAATATCCCAAACCACCAACCAGTAGGGCTTATGGTAGTTAGAAGTATAGTAGTATAGTTAGATGGGCTTGTAAACCAACAGATGTCTAGGGGGGCCCACATTGTATGTAAGTTAACAACCCAGGTACATCTCATGATGTTCACATGGAATCCCAATTGGCCGTATCCGTTTGGAAAATCGTGGGAACCCGAATTGCTGGGCCAAGAATATGAAGGCTTTGTATCAAAACACGATCCTTTGGTGTGTGGTATTCTTACAGCCAATCATTCACATCAATATATATATATATACATGTATCCGTCAACTGAACCAAATGCAGACTTTGAGAGAAACCATTCCGGAGCACAAATGGGTGATGATGTTATACTTAATCTGGCGTATCTTGCAACTTTCTGGGAAAGTTAATTACAAAATTCGAAGCCTCGAGATCTACAACGATAATTTCCATGGCATCACCGACAATCGGTGCTGGGATCCAACACAAATACGTGGTTTTGTAAACATCATCACTCTGCCGTTTCCAAACATCAATTCGGGGCCCGTCCCGGATTTCCGGACATTTCCCCAACAAAAGACACATCGCTCCTTTGGAATATATAAAGACCAGGATAGCCCATAAATGTTTCTATTGGTATATAAAGATCCAAAACTATGACTGGAATATAAAACCCAAACACGTTATTGGAATAAAGATACCAAAAAACATGGAATATAACAACAATAAAAATGGAATATACAACCCCCCAACATATTATCAGAATAAACATACTCGAAAAACACATCTATTAAATTCTATTCATATCTGGTTGGTGGTTTCAACCCCTCTTGAAAATATTACTCAGTTGGGAGTATTATTCCCAACATATGGAAAAATACAAAATGTTCCAAACCACCAACCAGATAATATCTATTTATTCTATTATTTTGGGCCCTCTTGGCATCTCCCGTAGATTTTTGGAGGAAAACTGCTCGGTGAACCGCACTCTTTCTGGGTGTGTTCGGCGATGGCCGTGGCCTGTGACGTGGAGACAGTTTGGCAACGCGTTCTGTGTGCGGCCGTTGTATCGTTGTGTTGTTACAAGATGTTACGGCCGGATCCATAGCTGATCCACTTACGTCATGTTCAGCCCCTGATTAAAATCTTTTGTTTCTTTGAACATGTTTAGCGATGTGGGTTGGCATGTACGGCTAAGATTTCTCAGATTCTCCCAGTTCGGATACAGAAAACTGGTTGGTTTCAACTGCCAAAAATGCTAGTCAGTTGGCATCATCATCACAGGTAGGATAAACAATATCAACTAGTTCAAACCACAATCAAATATTGACGTATATTTGCATGTGTCCATATATATATATAATGTTGGCTATTGATTAGTGTGAGGGGGGACCCCCCCCTCAACAATTTACGCCTACTGAATAAATGACCATTTTAGACGACCCCGTTGAATTTCCTTTCAAACCCGTTTTAGGATAGTCAACTTAAGTAAGAATTTCAATTGATATCAATCTACTTTCAATTGATTTTCCTTTCAAACCCGTTTTTTTCAACCCAAAAGTTTTTGTGCACAATAGAGTACCATCGAAACAATTACATTATTGAGGATCTCGGACACTCGTGGAGTACTCCCTTGAAAAATTGTTTGGGTGCTGTTTTTTAAATAAGGGTTTAATAAGGCATCTAATTATTTAGAAAAATGCATTTTCAAGGCTTTAACATAGATATGGCTTTCTAAAGTAAATGGGCCAGCTTTACCCAAAGAAAGGTGGATAAAAGGTTTTGTGTTTTTTTCACACCAAAAAATTTTGTGCACAATAGAGTACCATCGAAACAATTATATCATTGAGTATCTGGGCCACTCATGGGGTACCCCCTTGAAAAACTGTCTGGATGCTGTTTTTTAAATAAGGGTTTAATATGGCATCTAATTATATGAAACACCATGCATTTTAAGGCTCTAACATGGATACGGCTTTCTAAACTAAAGGGACCAGCTCTACCCAAAGAAAGGTGTACAAAGGTGGATAAAGTTCCTCCTGAAAAAATGGATCTGAGAAAAACATTTTCCACAATAGAGGCCCACCCACACCATCCACAGGACACTGAATTATTTTGGAAAAATCCACAATAGTGCTACATCACACTAACCGATAGCCATATACATTTGCATATAAACTGATAACGCCTTTCTTGGAAAATCCTCCGTGAAAGATGATATGTTTCCTCTTGCAAATGGTGATTGTCCAGCCAAACAGGCTGTTCCTGTATCTGGCACTCAAAGTCAGCAAAAACCTGTTTGTTTTTCCTACATGCTGACGGCCCCTGAGGGCAAGCGAGAAAATGTTGATGCAGCAAAAACCTGTGACTATCAGACCATCATCGTCACTTCCCTTGTAAACAAAAAAGAACACACATATCCTGTGCCACTAAAACAAAAAACACATAAAATAACATAAAACAACATATCAATACACAAATGATGATGATGATGATGATGACGATGATGATGATAATAATAATAATAATGATGATTACAGTAATACTATTGTTATTACTATGATTATTTGTTTTATTATTGTTATATTATCATTATATATACATAGATGATTAATAGATGTCTATGCATATATACATTCTATGTATGTGTTTAAGAAGGACGATGATAAACATGATCATGCCTGTTACAATCGCCAACATGACGAACCTAAACAACATAATAGAAACATGATGACTGTGAACATCTTAATAATAACAATCATCATCACCACCATTGTCTTCTTCATCTTCATCTTCATCACCATGTCATCACCGCTCTCACGATTTTTGGCTATGCACAAATCTGTCGCAACCGTGGCCTGTTCGAGCGTCACTGGGCCATCATCTGCCACACCCCTGGGGATCTTCGATGCATTTGTTCAATGCATTTTTCTTGGCTTTATATATACGTGATGTTGTGCAATATATGAACAGAGTAAAATAATAACCTGTACGATATAAAGCAATAAAAGTAAAAGGATATACAAATAATTCATACTGCTTCGCAGCAACATATTAATAGTGTGATGTAAGAACAATGTAAACTGCTGCAAATGAAATAGTATCGTATAGTATCATATGAAATATATATATATATATATATACATATATATATATAGTGTATATTTAATTCGGGAGAACGTGTTTGGTCGCCCCAATGCAGTTGAACACGAACATTCTTAGGGGGCTTGTGAGCCGTGCGCAATTTCTGTGAAACGTGCGCAACTTCTGTGAAACGTGCACAACTGCAGGGAAACGTGCACAACATCTCTGACACATGCACAACATCTCTGAAACGTGCACAAAATCTCTGAAACGTGCACATATAGAATACTTGAAAACACTGGGTGGGGGCGGTGAAACACGCTATGTCCATTTACTTATATTATAGCACAATGAAATATAATGCACTAAAATTCAATATGTAATAAACATGCAATAAAACAAGTTTTTACAACATTGGCTCAGGCAATGTAACCTCAGGGCGGAACGTGAGGGCATCGGCTCCTGCGAGATCCGGAGTAGTCAGAAATTGGGATTCAACCAGGAAAATTAAGGACAATTCACAAACTGGTTTGTTTTTATGAATGAAATTTGGGATGCGATTTGTAGCAGGTGTAGCTAAAGTTCGGCTTTACCCTCTGAAAACTTAGCAGTTAGCGATGGAAAATCCACTATTTTTCATGGGCAAATCATCTATAAATTGGCCATGGCTTCCATAGCTATGTAACAAATTACCAGAAGGAAACCATGAAAACCTTGGGATATACTGAATCTTGCTAAATTCTATCATAATTCAGGTGAAAGAAGTGCAAATAAGGCCATTTGGGGAGAGTTATTATGCATTCATCATTTCTGGTGACGTCGGTCACTGACATTGGTATAGTTTACTCAAACACATGTACCTGCTGGTAATCAAACATGGCAATGGCAAATCCCCTGCATGTAAATAGATGTTTGAATGGGAAATTCATCTAGATATGGAGATTTTCCATTGCCATGCTTGATTCGCGGAGGGCAGGTGAATAGACTTATACTGTACCCATACATGCATATGTGAATGCGTGCATGATACAATATAATATGTCCCTGTTAGTTTTTGCAAATACTTGTTGAGCCTTGCTTGTGTCACCCATACTTGTTGAGCCTTGCTTGTGTCACCCATACTGGAACCAGATGGAGAGTTTGTATAGAAGACGTGTATGCATATATCCGGTGCATTAATCGAAGTTTAGACTGTATATTGCATATACAATGTGGGGCCCATTAGTGCCTTAGTTATAGAATGGTTTGTAAACTCCACTAACTATAGTTATCATAAACCATAGTTATTGGACTTATAAATCAACTTAACTATCTTGGGGGCCCCGCATTATATATATATATATATATATTATATTTATATATAAGGATATGGTCCCGTCCTCCGTCTCTCCACCCCCCAATGGGTTGGGGGGAGGGGGGCAGCTAGCCTCTCGTGATCCTTGATCCCCATGCTGCAATGTCTTTTACCCTTCATCTGCCGACATTCAGAGGCGCGTCTTGCGTCTCAAGCGGCGCAGAAGCAGCAGGTCATAGTGCAGGCCGGTTTGCTGCAGCACGATTGGGTCGTTGCTGTCGTTCGTTGTCAATTTTTTTCCCATTTTCGTAGATGACAACTGCGATCCCCTTTGACTCGCTGAACGCACCAGTGTGAGCTGCTGTCCCGTATGCCCTCGGATGGCGCATATATTGGAAATAGTTCTTCCAGTTCCACGCGGCCTTAACCTGGATCGTCCCACATCTCCATGCGAACCTGCTCCTGCAGGAACGCCATGCTATTCGCGTCCATTCACTGTAGCGACAACTCCATGTGGCGAAGAATCTCGTCTCGCAACTTCATCGCACTCTCTGTGCTATCCACAATTGCCTTTGTGGGGGCACCGGCTCTCGCTTGAAGAGCCATGCTGAAGCAACGAAAGAGGCAAGCTCCGTTGCCCTCAGCTGCAATGACCTCAAACGCCGGAGCAGGTCGCTTGCAAGGTGCATCAGGGCCCGACTTCACAGGTGTTGGGAAGTATAGGCATCATCTGGAGGGATAGATCTCGGCCAAAGACTTGTCCAGCGCGGAGATTTTTGATTTCTGCAAAGCCTTGGCGGCACTGGAGCACTTCGAAGGTCGGCACACCTTGTTCTGTCGTCTCGAACTTCTGTGGACCGCTTTTTCCCACATATTGTGTGTTCTTGCTGAGCACTATATATGTCGCCAGCCACCAGTGGCATTGCAGTCTTGTTGAGTCTTGTTGGGTCTCTTGCGGATCCATTTCAGTTGGCTCTTCATCCGCTGGCGTAACTTCTTTGAAGAAATGGCATTGCGTAGGGGTTGGATGAGCTGATGCAAGGACTTAGCTTTCTCGTCCAGAGACTGCTACTGCTTGTCCTACTGCTTGGCATCAAGTAAGCAACCCATTCCTCCTCGGTGAGAGCTGAGGGTTCTTTCATTGCATTCTTAAGGTGCATGTTGCGCCAACGAGATTCTTGAGGCCTCAGTAGTTGCCAGACCGTCTCTGGAGGCAAGCCGACGGCTGTGCTCTTCTGGTTGTATGCTATTGTCGCAGCAGGAAGACGCGATCGCTGTCCACCGCAGCTTGTGCGTCGAAGATTTTGTTTCTGCATTCAACGAGGCCGTTTGATTGCGGCCGCCCGGGGGGTATTGTCCGAGCACGGACCCCAAGGGTGGCCTCTATGGCTGCAGAAATGATATTCCGATACTACCAGCCACAGCGGGGGAGGGAGAAAATCTCATATGGGGGCAGTATATGGGGCCCATCGCCTGGGGGGGGAGGGGGGTGGTGGCAGGGCCTGGTGCGGATATATAGATATAAATAGTAATATGTATATATATATAGATATAGATATAGATATAGATATAGATAGATATAGATAGATATAGATAGATATAGATAGATAGATAGAGATATAGATAGATAGATAGATAGATAGATAGATAGATAAATAGATCGATAGATAGACAGATAGATAGATAGATACGAAAAGATACGATAAGATAAGATAAGATAAGGGAAGATAAGAATAGATAGAAAAATAAGATAAGATCAGGTAAGATAAGATAAGATAAGAATAGATAGAAAATAAGATAAGATCAGGTAACGTAAGATAAGATAAGAATAGATAGATAGATAGATAGATAGACAGATAGACAGACAGACAGATAGACAGATAGACAGATAGACAGATACACAGATAGACAGATAGACAGATGGACAGATAGATAGATAGACAGATAGATAGATAGACACATAGACAGATAGATAGACAGATAGACAGACATATAGACAAATAGACAGACAGACAGACAGACAGACAGACAGACAGACAGACAGACAGACAGACAGACAGATAGATAGATAGATAGAGAGAGAGAAATATAAATAGATAGATAGATCGATAGATGGATAGATAGATAGATAGATAGACAGATAGATGGAAAGATAGATAGATACTTGGGAAAGGCTGGGTACTTAGGAAATTACAAGTTAACTTAGCTGGAACTTAACATAGGCCTATATGTTAAGTTCAACTTAACTTCAACGTAAATTAGCTAAGTTCTTTATATGGTGTTTTGTGCAAAACATGGTTTCATTCATTTGTTCATCGCGGCAGCATTTTTTTAAAGACATCAAGGTTTGCAATTCACATTTGCTCCCGAGTCCTTTCCTGAGCTGGCGGTCAGCAGCCGCGCATGTATGGCAAATGAATTTTTGTCCGTGGACACGTCCATGACCTGCAGCAGGGCAGAGCAGACCACATAGGACGCAAAGCAGCTTAGCAACTTCTT